>SAMEA3387478__coassemble_1884_pt1 | contig 37515 bp, 22 predicted proteins | sample SAMEA3387478__metabat2_high_PE_032 | metagenome-assembled genome bin SAMEA3387478 (sample SAMEA3387478) | Felis catus | biome: Faeces | place: United Kingdom | collected 2012
GGGCCCCAAGGGCCGCTATGTTGCCCTGCAGCGCTCCTTCGGCGCTCCCACCATCACCAACGACGGCGTCTCCGTCGCCAAGGAGATCGAGCTCGAGGATAACATCGAGAACATGGGTGCTCAGCTGGTGAAGGAGGTCGCCACCAAGACCAACGACACCGTGGGTGACGGCACCACCACCGCCACGCTGCTGGCCCAGGCCATCGTCAATGACGGCCTCAAGAACGTTGCCGCTGGCGCAAACCCGCTCGCCATCCGTCGTGGTATCGACAAGGCCGTCAACGCCGCCGTCGCCGAGATGAAGGTCCTCGCCAAGCCGGTCGAGACCAAGGAGCAGATTGCGTCCGTCGGCACCATTTCCGCCGGCGACCCCGAGGTCGGCGCCAAGATCGCCGACGCTATGGACGTTGTGGGCAAGGACGGCGTCATCACCGTCGAGGACTCCCAGACCTTCGATATCACCATCGACACCGTCGAGGGCATGCAGTTCGATAAGGGCTACGTCTCCGCGTATTTCGTCACGGATAACGACCGCATGGAGGCCGTGATGAAGGATCCCTACATCCTCATCACCGACCAGAAGATTTCCAATGTCCAGGACATCATGCCCGTGCTCGAGGCCGTCTCCCGCGCTGGCAAGGGCCTGCTCATCATCGCCGAGGACATCGACGGCGAGGCTCTGCCGACGCTCGTCCTGAACAAGATTCGTGGTGCTCTCAACGTCTGCGCCGTGAAGGCTCCTGGTTACGGTGACCGCCGCAAGCGCATGCTCGAGGACATCGCCGTCCTCACCGGTGGCCAGGCCGCTCTCGATGAGCTCGGCATCAAGGTCGCCGATATCACCGCCGATATGCTCGGTACTGCCAAGAGCGTGACTATCACCAAGGACAACACCACCATCGTTGACGGCGCCGGCTCCAAGGACGCCATCGCCGACCGCGTGGCCGCCATCAAGGGCGAGATGGAGCACACCGATTCCGAGTTCGACCGCGAGAAGCTCCAGGAGCGCCTCGCAAAGCTCTCCGGCGGCGTTGCCGTCATCAAGGTCGGTGCCGCTACCGAGACCGAGCTCAAGGAGATCAAGCACCGCGTCGAGGACGCCCTGCAGGCCACCCGCGCGGCCGTTGAGGAGGGCATCGTCGCTGGCGGCGGTGTCGCCTTCATGGACGCCCTGCCCGCGCTCGAGGGTCTCGAGGTCTCTGACCCCGAGGAGCAGATCGGTATCGACATCATCAAGAAGGCGCTCACCGCTCCGGTGGCTACCATCGCCAAGAACGCCGGTTACGAGGGCGCCGTCATCGTGGACAAGGTCTCCGAGCTCCCCGCGGGCGAGGGCCTGAACTCCGCCAACGGCGAGTGGGGCAACATGATCGACATGGGCGTGCTCGACCCGGTCAAGGTCACCCGCACCACTCTGCAGAACGCTGCCTCCGTGGCGAGCCTCATTCTCATCACCGAGGCCACCGTCACCGACGTGCCGAAGAACACCCAGCTCGAGGACGCCATCGCGGCTGCCACTGCGGGTGCCCAGGGCGGCGGCATGTACTAAGCCGTAAGGCCTAAACTCCCACCGGGAACCCCCGGCGGTCCCACGCGCTCAGCTTCGCGGCAATGCCGCTCAGAAGTCGCGCTTAGGGATCCGCCGGGGGTTCCCTGCGTTTACGGCCTTGCGTGGGCTGTGATGGGGGAGGGGTGCCTCAGGGCTCCTGCGTTTTGTTCCGAATGCAGCGCATCGCTACTTGAGAGCCAGGCTATAAGGTCATTATCGGCGGCGTCGTTTTGTCCAGTATGCTCGACAGAATGGTAGGCGAACGATTCACGAGATGCCTTCCTCTTGACATGGAGAGGGGATTATATGTGTTTGAAGATGTTCGATTGGTTTGAACAATCTAATCCCGCGCATCTATCTCTTGTTGCGCATTCCCCATGTGCTGCTTTGATTTAAAACACCATTAATTCCAGCACAATAAACTTCCTCCATTTCAACCTACCGTTGCGATGGAATTACCGACCGTTAATCGAGTACCAGTCTCTCAAGGTCGCTATTGACAAGGCGAATGCTGCCATAGAGGGCAGGGACGTCGAGGCCATGAAGGCTGCCAAGGCCGAGCTGGCCGCTTCGGTCGCCGCCGTGCGCGCGCTGAGCTCGGCCACCCCGAACCCTTCGGCATCCGTTATTTCGAGATCGGCAATGAGAACAACCAGGGCGGCGATGACGGCACTGCCTCGCAGCAGTATTGGATGTTCAACGTCAACCATGGCATGCCAAAGGGGCACGTCCCCAAATGACACGCCGGGCTGTTTGGGCCTAACGCTGCGGGCGCATGACGGTCGTGTACTGGGAAAAGAAGCCGGGGCGCTGGCGCGTCTCGGTGAACTCAAACATGTTGCCGTTGGTGTCGAAGGTATGACTGCGCATAACGGCCACCGCATTGAAGCCTTCAAGGTCGATGTAGCGCTCATCTGCCTCGGTGACGGCCTCGACAGTGAGGATGCGACGGCTCGTGGCGATGCCTACGCCGAGCTCACCTTCGAGATAGTCATATATGCCCGCTTCGACGAGTTCAGGGGTGAGACCCGAGGCGAGATCGGCGAGAATGTAGCTGTCGTCGGTCGAAACCGCCTGATCTCCTGCATAGCGGGCGCGCAGGGCGCGTATGAGCCGCGTCCCGACCGGGAAGCCCGTGAGCCCGGCAAGCTGCTCGTCGGCGGTGACGTTCTCTAGTGCCAGGCAGCGCGTGTGGGGGTCGAAGCCCAGGCGCTCTGCCATCTCCATGAAGGTCTCGAACCCATCGTATCCGCGCGTTACGTCGAGCTGTGGATCGCGGATGACTCGAACCCCCTTGCCTTGCTGCGATTGGACGTATCCGTCTGAGGCGAGCTGGCCAAGCGCCCGCCTGATGGAGCTGCGCGAGCAGGCGTACGAGGTAGTGAGCTCGCTCTCCGACGGCAAAAACGATCCATAGGCGAATCCGCCTTCTTCGATACGGCGCTTCAAATCCAAATAAATATCCTGGTAAACGGCCTTGGGCATAAATCCTCCGAAGTATGGTTATCTTGTTCGTACATGATACCCTTTGGGCATGGCTTGCGGACGGGTCCTAAGAGCGCATCGCTTGGTATCCACAGCTTGGAAATGACGTTCACCGACAATTATCTACCGCTCACAGCGACATAGCAGATTGTACTTTGACTTATACGAACAAGTAGACCAAGAGGCGCCACGGTCAAACGTGCAAGGGGAAAGGACGCCCCGCAAATACGAGGGGCGTTGAGAGGGGAAAGGAACTTCCTGCCATGATGCAGAAGATTCAAAAGTTCGGAGGTGCGATGTTCACCCCGGTCATGCTGTTTGCGTTTGCGGGCGTCGTGATCGGATTCGGCACGCTCTTCACGACCGAGGTCATCTTTGGGCCTCTCGCCGCACCCGGCACCATGTGGTACGGCGTCTGGAATGTCATCCTTCAGGGTGGTTGGACCGTTTTCAACCAGCTGCCGTTGCTGTTCGCCGTGTCGCTTCCCATTGGCCTCGCCAACAAGCAAAACGCCCGTTGCTGCATGGAGGCCCTCGTGGGCTATCTCACCTTCCAGTACTTCGTGAGCACGCTGCTCTCGCAGTGGGGTGGCTTCTTTGGCGTGGACTTCGCGGCCGAGGTGGGTGGAACGTCCGGACTTGCTATGATCGCCTCGATCAAGACACTCGATATGGGAATGATCGGCGCTCTTGCCGTCTCCGGCATCGTGATCGCCATCCACAACAAGTTCTATGAGGTCGAACTGCCCGAATGGCTGGGTGTCTTTGCCGGTTCCACCTTCGTCTACATCATCACGTTCTTCGTGATGCTCCCGGTTGCCTTCCTTGCCTGTCTCGTCTGGCCCCATGTCCAGGATGGCATCCGCGCCTTCCAGGGTTTCGTGGCGACCACCGGCACCTTGGGTGTGGGCGTGTTCGCCTTCCTCGAGCGCGCGCTCATTCCGTTCGGTCTGCATCACCTCATGTACAGCCCGTTCTATTATGACAATGCCGTGGTCGACGGCGGCATCTACAGCGCCTTCGCCACCGCACTGCCCCAGATCGCCGCATCCACCGATTCGCTCAAGGAGCTCGCTCCTTACGCCGCCTTCACCTGTTCCAGCTGGTCGAAGATCTTCGGTTGTCCGGGCATCGCGCTTGCCTTCTACGTCACCGCCAAGCCCGAGAAGAAGAAGGAGCTGCTCTCCCTGCTCATCCCCATTACCCTCACCGCGATTTTCTGCGGCGTGACCGAGCCCATCGAGTTCACGTTCCTGTTCATCGCGCCGCCGCTGTTCATCGTCCACTGCTTGCTCGCCTCCCTGCTCGCCATGGCCATGAACCTGGTTGGCTGCGTAGGCGTGTTTGCCGGCGGCCTCATCGAGATTAGCTCCCTGAACTTCATCCCGCTGATGGCCAACCACTGGCAGCAGTACGCCATGGGCTTGGCCGTTGGCCTGGTATTCACCGTCATCTGGTTCGTGGTCTTCCGCTTCCTTATCGTGAAATTCGACTTCAAGACCCCTGGTCGCGAGGACGATGCCGAGGAGGTCAAGTTCCACAGCAAGGCCGAATACCGTGCAGCCAAAACCGGCGAGCTCGCCGAAGGAGCCTCCATCGACGTCGACGATTCCGATCCCTACGCAGCCATGGCCGAAGCCGTCCTCGAACTGCTCGGCGGCGCCGACAACATCGTGGACGTGACCAACTGCGTGACCCGCCTGCGCGTAAACGTGAAGGACGAGACCCTCGTGGCCGACGACCGCGACTTCAAGAGCATCGGCACGAGTGGCATCGCCAAGAACGGCAAGGGCATGCAGGTCATCATCGGCCTCAAGGTGCCCAAGGTTCGCGAGCGCTTCGAAGCGCTTCTCTAGCAGATGGGGCGGCGCGGCGACGATAGCACCGCACATCTCCGCGCCGCCTTCGTCTTCGGGACCCTGCTCCTCCCGCACCCAAACCGAGCAGACCGCATTTGGTACTACCAGGGCGCCGCATATGGCCGCGGCGGCGCCTCCACATGAAAACAGCGGCCGGATCCAGGAGGGATCAACCATGGCTAAGTCAAGCTACGCAGTAACCATCGCCGGCGGTGGCTCCACGTTCACCCCGGGCATCGCCCTCATGCTGCTCAAAGAGCATGATCGCTTCCCCGTAGACAAGGTCGTCTTCTATGACAACGACGCGGAGCGCCAGGAGATCGTAGCCAAGGCCTGCGAAATCTACTTTAAGGAAAACGCTCCCGAGCTCGATTTCTCCTACACCACCGACCCCGAGGAGGCCTTCACCGGCATCGACTTCGTCCTCGCCCATATCCGCGTCGGCAAGTACGCTATGCGCGAGCTGGACGAGAAGATCCCGCTGAAGTACGGCTGCGTGGGCCAGGAGACCTGCGGCGCCGGCGGTATCGCCTACGGCATGCGTTCCATCGGCGGCGTCATCGAGATTCTCGACTACATGGAGAAGTATTCCCCGGACGCTTGGATGCTCAACTACTCCAACCCTGCCGCCATCGTAGCCGAAGCCTGCCGCGTACTGCGCCCCGACTCCAAGATCATCAACATCTGCGACATGCCCATCGACCTCATGGACAAGATGGCCGTCATGTGCGGGCTTAAGGACCACCGCGACTTGCAGTACAGCTACTACGGCCTGAACCACTACGGCTGGTTCACCAAGATCTTCGATAAGCAGGGTAACGACCTCATGCCCCAGATCAAGAAGCACATGGCCAAGAACGGCTATCTCGACGGCATCAGCCATGAGGAGGGACAGGAGCAGCATATCGACGAGTCCTGGATCCATACCTTCGGCAAGGCCAAGGACGTTTACGCGATTGACCCCGAGACCATCCCCAACACCTACCTCAAGTACTACACCTTCCCCGATTACGTCGTCGAGACCTCTAACCCGGATTACACCCGCGCCAACGAGGTCATGGACGGCCGCGAGAAGAGGGTCTTCGGTGCCTGCCGCAAGGTGATCGAGAGCGGTACCGCCGAGGGCGCCGGTTTCGAGGCGGACGCCCACGCCACCTACATCGTCGACCTGGCGTGTGCCCTGGCCGAGAACACCGGCGAGCGCTTCTTGCTCATCGTTCCCAACGACGGCGCCGTTTCCAACTTCGATGAGACCGCCATGGTCGAGGTGCCTTGCATCGTTGGCTCTAACGGCTACGAGAAGATCTGCCAGGGCAAGGTTCCGCAGTGGCAGAAGGGCATGCTCGAGCAGCAGGTCTCCGTTGAGAAGCTGGTTGTGCAGGCATGGGTCGAGGGTTCGTACCAAAAGCTGTGGCAGGCGCTGACGCTTTCTGCCACCATCCCGTCCGCCAAGGTTGCCAAGCAGATTCTGGATGACCTGATCGAGGCCAACAAGGACTTCTGGCCCGAGCTTAAGTAGTCGGCTTCTCCAAGCACCGCACCTCGCCCCTCAATCGTCGGGCGCCGCATGCAAGGCGTGCGCCCGCCTCTTTCGGGGCGATCTGCGGCACTTGGGATAGTCGTGATAGCCTTTGCGGTGGCATGGTTGCGTGTTGGCGGGCGAAAGGATGTGTTGGGAGTGGCGAAGAAGACGAGGGCGCAGGTTGCGGCGGCTGGTACGAAGGCCGATTCTCGGCGCGAGGGGCATGCGGGCGTGCAGGGCCAAGTAGCTCGCAACGGAGAGACGGCGGGCGCACACAAAGCCAATGCCCCCGGCGACCGTCAATCCTGGTGGCTGCCGGCACTCGACGAGGAGAACTTGTCTGGCCGTGAGCAGCTCACGAAGCGCATCTTCACGACGGTTGAGGTTGTGCTGTGCCTTGTGCTGGTGGGAACGGTCGCGGTTCTGTCCATGTCGGGCAACGGGCTTTCCGCCGATGGCCTTCAGGCGACGTTCGCCGAGAATCCCGCCGCATCGATCATGCTCGTCGCCGCGTGCCTGCAGCCGTTCGCGGCGTATCTGCTGCGGTTCGTCTACCGTCATTACGCGCAGGGCGATACGGGGTACGCCACATCGAACCTCATCGCGCTTCTGTGCGCCGAGATGCTCCTGCAAAACATCGTGGGGATTGCCGGTATGGCCGTGCTGCTCTGGCGCACGTGGAGGCGTGGCTCCGAGGGCCTTGGCGTCTGGCGTGCACATCGCGGCATCGGCGGGGTGCTCGTCGATATCTCCGGTGCCCTCGTGGTGCTGGCGCTCGCCGGTATCTGCTTCTTCGCGAGCACGCGCCTTGGCGCGTAGCGGACGGCAGGCACCTTGGGCGCGCCTCCGCATTTGGAACTCTCGCGAAGTGAGTCGGCGCTGAGTACAATATGGTGCTGTGAACGCGCCCGTCTGGATGGCGGGCGTGTTTTTCGGTAAATCGAGCGCAAGGGGATACGCATGGCTCAGCAGCGCGACATGTTCGACGACATCATCGACATCAGCAAGGGCATCGATGCCCTCAAGAATCCCTTTGGCGGCATCACCGACGCTCTGCTCGGCACGGTTGACGAATCCAAGCCGCATTGGAATCCCGCCGATTACAAGGAGCGCCCGCGTGTGAACTGCATTCCATGCCTGGCCTGCAAGTCCGACAAGAGCGGCTGTCGCGCGTGCATCGACGTGTGCCCCGTTAACGCCATCGAGATCGAGGACGGTGCCATCGACGTGCTCGACAGCTGCCGCAAGTGCGGCCTGTGCGTGGCATCGTGTCCCACGGAGGCGTTCGTGAGTCCGCGCCTGCAGCCCAAGAAGGTTTACGACGCCGTGGCTCGCGCGGCGACCGCCCACGAGACGGCCTACGTGACCTGCACGCGCGCCCTCAAGCGCATCCCGCGCGAGAACGAGGTCGTGGTGGCGTGCGTGGGCGATGTCACGCGCGAGACGTGGTTCTCTATCCTCACCGATTTTCCCAACGTGAGCGTGTACCTGCCGCTCGACATCTGCACGGCCTGTCGAAACGCCGTGGGCGAGGAGATGCTCGGCGAGGCCATCGCGACTGCCGAGGAGTGGGCCGGTCGTGGTATGGGTCTCGAGGTCGACCCGAAGGACCTTGTGTGCAACAAACGCCGCGAGTACGAGCGCAAGGAGTTCGTCGACAACATCGTGCGCCAGACGGGTCTGACGGTGTCCAAGCTCACGCCGGCGACCGCTGCCGTGGCGACCGTGACGCAGCGCATCCGCGAGCATTCGAGCCGCGTGAGCGCGCTGGAGAGGACCCTCAACGCCGCGTGCGGCACCACCACGCAAAAACGCCGTCGCGTCCTCACCCAGGGGCGCCAGCTCATGCTCTCGACGCTGCAGCAACATTCCGACTTGGCCGAAAACGTGCGCGTGCAGCTTCCCGAATGCGACCACGACAAGTGCACCATGTGCGGCGATTGCGTCGCGGTGTGCCCGGTGTTCGCATGCGACCTGACTGCCAATGGGAAGTTCACCGTGGAGCCAACGTACTGCATCGGTTGCGGCCTGTGCACCGAGGTGTGCGGCGACCGTGCGCTCAAGATGGTCGAGCGCGACGGTGCCGACCTGGTCGTGCCCGATCCCGAGGCCGAGCGCAAGGCCAAGCTCGCCGCCGAGGCGAAGGCCGAGTACGCCGAGGCCAAGGCCGAGGTCAAGCAAAAGCTCGGCAAGGCGCTTGACCAGATTGAAAAGCTCGGCGACTAGGATTTGAGATTCGAGCTTGCGAGCTGGTATGGGTCTCGAATTCAGCTTAACGGGTCTCGAACTCTGAACTCGTCTTCGGGCCGAAGGTGGGGCAAAGTCGACTCAAAAGCGGGTTTTTCATTGTGATTGTCCGTCATGGGCGGGGTTAAGAAATAAAATGTGTGGGGTTTAATTGCGCGCTCCCGAGTAGACGCGGTTTGACCGCAATATTTATCAGGCGTTTCTTTTGTAAAAGCGCGCCTATACTCGACGATCAAAAATAAACCTCACACATTTTCAATGCGTCTTCATGTTTAGCGCTCAGAGGCCTGACGCGACCCCTGTTTAGCCCCCAGAGGCCGGATGCGACCCCCCCCTCTGTTTAGCCCTGATGGCCGGGACGCGACCCTCTGCTTGGCCCCCGATGGCCGGGACGCGACTCTTCGTTTCGCCCCGACGGCTTTTTGTTTGACCCCCAACGGACCATTGCAACTTTATGTTAGAGATGAGGAGGGGCCTCCTCGCGATGCCGTTCTGCGTTTCCGTTGCCTCGGTCCGCCGGGTGCGAGCTTTGTTTGCCGTTATCGGTCTATAATGACAAAGATTATGTATACGAATGCGCGTGTGCGCTTGGAAAATGAAGGAACCCCATGGCGCTTTCCATTGGAATCGTCGGATTGCCCAACGTGGGCAAGTCCACGCTGTTCACTGCACTCACCAAAAAGGGCGGACTCGCCGCCAACTACCCGTTCGCCACGATCGACCCCAACGTGGGTATCGTTGACGTTCCCGACGACCGTCTCCAGGCGCTCGCCGACATCGTGCACCCGGGCCGCATCGTGCCCGCCACGGTTGAGTTCGTCGACATCGCGGGCCTGGTCAAGGGTGCCGCCGCCGAGGGCGCCGGCCTGGGAAATCAGTTCCTCGCCAACATCCGCGAGTGCGACGCCATCTGCCAGGTGGTCCGCTACTTCAAGGATCCGGACGTCATGCGCGAGGTCAACCACACCGGCGCGTTCGTCGACCCGGCGAGCGACGCCGAGACCATCATGACCGAGCTCATCTTGGCCGACATCCAAACGCTTGAAAAGCAACTGCCCAAGCTCGAGAAGGAGGCCAAACGCGACAAGGAGCTCATGCCCAAGCTCGAGATTGCCAAGCGCCTGGTCGCGTGGTTGAACGAGGGCAACCGCGCCATCACGCTCGAGATGACCGACGAGGAGCGCGCCGCCGCAAAGGGGCTGTTCCTGCTCACCATGAAGCCCATGCTCTACGTCGCGAACGTGGACGAGGACATGCTCACCGAGGACCTCGATCCCATCGACGGCGTCAAGCCCATTCCCATTTGCGCGAAGGTCGAGGCCGAGCTTTCCGAGCTCGACCCCGAGGAGGCCCAGATGTTCCTTGCCGACCTGGGCCTGGAGCGCTCCGGTCTCGAGGTGCTCGCTCAGGCTGCCTACAAGCTGCTGGGTCTGCAGAGCTTCTTTACCGCGGGCGAGATGGAGGTCAAGGCCTGGACGGTGCGCCAGGGAGCCACGGCCCCGCAGGCCGCCGGCGTGATCCACACCGACTTCGAGCGTGGATTCATCAAGGCCGAGACGATCGCGTACGACGATTACGTTGAGCTTGGCGGCGAGAAGGGCGCCAAGGAGGCGGGACGTCTGCGCATGGAGGGTAAGGACTACGTCATGCAGGACGGCGATGTGGTGCATTTCCGCTTCAACGTGTAGCAAAAGGGGTATGTGATGTTCTCGTTTGGTAAGCAAAACGGCGTCAAGGCCGCGTTGGCCCTGGTGCTCTCGTTTATCCCGCTCGTCGCGGTTTTCATGGTCTTTCCGCAGCTGGGCGATCAGGTGCCCATGAAGGTGAGCTCCGCGGGCGAGGTGCTGCGCTGGGGCTCTAAATGGGAGCTCGTCTTGCTCCCCGGTCTTGGCCTGCTGGTGTCTGCCGCCACGATCGTCGTGGGTTTGCGGAACGCGAAGAGCTATCGCGACGATGCGAATCTCGCCGCCTTGACGTTCCAGCGCGCCGCCCGCAGCGCCTTGGTCCAAAGCGTGGTCTTTGTCATCGCGACCGCGATTATCCTGTACGGCGTTTTTTCCGGCACGGGGATCGGCATATAGCTCGATCGCGGTGCATGGCGCTCGAACGGCCCCAATGACGGCTCGCTCCGTTGTTGGGGCCGCTTGCGTATCGCGGGCGCTTAAAGATGTTGCCGCCTTGGGGACGGAGGCCGTTTGCCGTTCGGCTTCGGAAGCCGCTTGCCATTTGGGCGCCGGGGCTGCCCGTTGGAGGCGCCGGAAGCCATCTCACTTCGGCGTCGCCCGCCGTCTGCCGCATGGATGCCCGATGCCGCCTGTCGCACGAGAGCCTGCGGTTTCCCGCTGAGCGATGATCGGTGACCGCCCGTCATGTGGCGCCGGAGGTTTTTGTCATCCGGGCACATGAAGCTACCCGCCATGTGTGCGCGGGAGCGCCCCGCCGCTCGCGATGAATGGCGTGATAAAACGCTTCAAGCTGCATTAATCTGCTCATTGGCACCCCATATAGGGGCGAAACCCGTTACAATTTTGCCCTAGGTATGCGCCGTGGCCGCGCCTTTTGCGGGGCCACGCACTGTTGGGGGAGATATGGAAGGGAAGCCAATGTTCTCTCTGCACAAGACGCGGGGTGGCGTGCATCCGCCCCAGTGCAAGGACATGCGGGATTTTGCCTGCACGTCCATCACGCCGCCCGAGCGAGTGCTCATTCCGCTGAACATGCACATCGGCGCGCCGGCGAGTCCGGTGGTGAGCGAGGGCGATCACGTATATGTCGGTACGCTGATCGGCCAGGTTGAGGGGCTTGGCTCGCCGATCCACGCGAGCGTCTCCGGCACCGTGACCAAGGTCGCGACCGAGCAGCTGCCCACGGGCGCCACCGCCCCCGTGGTGGAGATCGTCTCCGACGGCAAGATGGAGGCCGACCCCGCGCTCAAGGCGCCCGAGTACACCACCAAGGAGGAGTTTATCTCCTGCGTGCGCGATTCCGGCATGGTGGGCCTGGGCGGTGCCTCGTTCCCCACGTGGTTCAAGATGCGCGCCCCCGAGGGCAAGAGCTTCGAATTCCTCGTGGTTAACGGCATGGAGTGCGAGCCCTACATCACGAGTGACTACCGCCAGATGATGGAGCACACCGAGCGTGTGATCGACGGCGTGTTCCGCACCATCGAGGCGCTCGAGATTCCCGCCGCCGTTATCGGCGTCGAGGACAACAAGCCCGAGGCCATCCTCGAGCTCCAGCGCGTGGTCAAGGAGAAGGGTCGCGAGGACCGCATCGAGGTCATGTCTATTCCCACCAAGTACCCGGCGGGTGGCGAGAAGGTGCTCATCAAGGCTACGACCGGCCGCGACGTACCCGCAGGCGGCCTGCCCATCGACGTGGGCTGCCTGGTGGTCAACGTCACCACCATCTCGCGCGTCGAGCAGTACTTTCGCTACGGCATGCCCCTCACCTGCAAGACCGTCACGGTCACGGGCGACTGCATCGCCAAGCCGGGCAACTATCGCATCCCCATCGGCATGAGCGTCCGCGACGTCATAGAGGCCACGGGCGGCATAGTCAAGGAGCCCAGGAAGATCATCATGGGCGGGCCGATGATGGGTCGCACCATCACCGACATCGACTGCCCGATCATCAAGGCGAACAACGCCATCGTCGTCCTGCACGACGCCGCCGTCCTGCCGGACGAGACCGGCTGCATCCGCTGCGGTCGCTGCGTGCGCGCCTGCCCGTTGTCGCTGTCGCCCTTCGCGCTTGACGGCGCCTCCCGCAGCCACGATGTGGTTGCGCTCGACGAGTTTGCCGTCATGAACTGCATGGAGTGCGGCTCCTGCGCGTACGTGTGCCCGGCGCACCGTCGCATTACCGCGGCAATCCGCGAGGGCAAGGCCGTCTACCGCGGTGAGGTTGCGCGTCTGACCGCCCCGGCAAAGCCCGCCGCCCCGGCCCCGTCCGAGAAGAAGGAGGCGTAGACCATGAACCTCATCAACGAGGCGTCGCCTCATTTCCACGGCAAGGGCTCCACGCAGTGGATTATGGGCATGGTGTGCCTGTCCTTGCTGCCCACGCTCGTGGCGTCCGTGTTCCTGTACGGCCTCGGCGCGCCGCTGCTCGTGCTCGTGTGCGTCGCCACCGCGCTCGTGACCGAGCACGTGTGCTGCAAGCTCATGCACCGTGAGAGCACCGCGGGCGACCTGTCCTGCGTGGTCACCGCCATGCTGTTCGCCTTCACGCTGCCTGCCGACTGCGGGTATTTCCCGGCCATCCTGGGCACCGTGTTCGCTGTTGCCGTGGTCAAGATGCTGTTCGGCGGCATCGGCTGCAACTTCGCCAACCCGGCTGTCGCCGGCCGCGTGTTTATCATGCTCGCCATGCCCATCGCCCTGGGTGCCTACCCCGACATCATGGGTCGTCCGCTCGACGCCATCACTGGCGCCACCCCGCTGGCGATGAACGCCGCGGGCGATGCTCCCTACAGCTACATGGACATGATGTTCGGCCTGCACGCCGGCGCGCTCGGCGAGACCTGCATCATCACGCTGCTCGCGGGATATGTGTTCCTGCTCGTCCTGCGCGTCGTTGACGCCTGGGCCACCGTGCCGTTCATCGCCACGGTTGCAGTCATTACGGGTATCGCCGGTCAGGACGCGCTGTATCAGGTGCTTTCCGGCGGACTGGCCCTCGGTGCCTTCTACATGGCCACCGACTACACCACCACGCCCATGACGCCGAAGGGCAAGATCATCTTCGGCATCGGCTGCGGCGTCATCACCGCGCTCGTGCGCCTGTTCGCCGCCGCCCCCGAGGGCGTGGCGTTCTCCATCCTGTTCATGAACATGTTCACCCCGCTGATCGACCGCTACACGCGTCCTCAGCCTGCTGGAGGTGTGAAGCATGCCCTCGTCTAACAAGTGCACGATGGCTCGCCGTCGCAACGGCGCCATCTTCTCCGCATGCGCGGTCCTCATCCTCGCCCTGCTGTGCGCGGGCGTGACCGCCGGCGTCCACTACGGCCTCGGCGACGCGTTCGCCGCCTCCGACGCCGCGCTCGACGAGGCCAAGGGCGGCGCCCAGCGCAAGCTGCTGTTCCCCGATGCCACCTCGTTCGAGGCCCAGTCCGCGCCCGCGGTCGAGGGTCTCAACTCCGTGTACAAGGCCGACACGGGCGCGTGGGTCTTCGACGTGACCTCCGCTCAGGGCTACCACGGCGACGTCGAGCTCATGGTCGGCATCAATGCCGACGGCACCGTGGCGGGCCTGCAGGTCGTGGCCGAGGACGAGACCGACGGCATCGGCACCAACGCGCTGACCGAGGAGTACTTCGGCGGCTTTGCCGGCACTGCCGCCGCCGGTGAACTTACGGTCGACGAGGCCGGCGCGGGTCAGACCCACGTCGATGCCGTCTCCGGCGCCACCTTTACCTCGCGCGCCGTGGTCGACTGCCTGAACATCGCCTTTGCCGCCTACGCCCAGATGGGAGGCAACTAATGGCTCTGAACGAGAATATCGTGCGCGAGCAGGACGCTCGCATTTCCAAGATGGTCCACACGCCTACGTTCCTGGTTGTTGCCGGAGCCCTGCCGGGGCTTTTTGTGGCGACTTCGTTTGAGAACGGCCTGATGATTGGCCTGGTCACCGCTGCGGCGATCGTGGTCATGGCCTCGCTTGCGCCGCTCTTGCGCTGCTTTACGAGCATGTGGTCGCGCGTTCCGGTCATGCTCATGGTGAGTGTGACCGTGGCGACGCTGCTCGGGTTCGCTGTCCGCGTGGCCAACCCCGTGGTGTTCGAGTCCCTTGGCATCTACTTGCCGCTTGTTGCGGTGAATGCCCTTGTGGTGGCGTGGATCGCGGGCGATGGCCTGACGGTTGCCCCGGCCAAGACGCCGCTTATGACCGCGATGTTCGCCGCGGCCATGGTGCTGGCGGCGCTTGCGTTCGTCGGCTTTATCAACGGAATACTCACCACCGGTCAGGTCTTCGGCCTCACCATGGGTGAGCTCGCCGCCTCGCCGATTTCCGCTTTCGGCAAGCCCGCGGGTTCGCTTCTGGTGCTGACGCTCGTCGCCGTGTTCGTCCAGTCCGTCGAGCAGGCGTGCGCCAAGGGCGCCGCCGCCGACGAGGATTCCCTTAAGGGAGGTGAGCGCTCATGACGTTCCTCAACGCGCTGTTTACCGCCGCTCTTGATAACAATCTGGTGTTCGCGCAGCTCATCGGCATGGTGTCGGTGGTTTTGGTGGCTGGTCGCCCGCAGGATTCCTTCCGCTTTGGCGCCATGATCGCCGTTGCCACCGCCGTTGCCGGTGCTCTGGGCTGGCCCCTGTACACGCAGCTCATGCAGCCCTGGGGCGTCGCGTATCTGGCGCCGCTCGCGTACGTGCTGGTGAGCTGGGCCGTCATCGTGGTCGTTGCCACGATCCTCGGCGCGGGCAAGTCCGTTGCCGAGCGTGAGCGCCTGTTACGCGCATGCCCGATCATCGCCTGCAACGCCGCTGTCCTGGCCGTCTCTTTGGGCAACGCCGCTGCCGCCGAGACCATGACCTGGGATGCCGCTCTTGGCAGCTCGTTTGGTGCCGGCCTGGGTGTGCTCCTCGCCGTGGTGCTGTTCGCCTTCGTGCGCGACCGCATCGACGAGCGCCTGGTGCCCGCCGCTCTGCGCGGTCTGCCCATCACGCTCGTGACCGCGTCACTCATGGCTCTGGCCTTTACCGGTGTTGCCGGTATCGCCGGCGGCCTGTTCGTGTAAGGGGGTTTGCGTGATGTTCGAATCCGTGTTCTACACCGTCGCCCCGATGCTCGTCGTGGGCGCCGTCGCAGTTCCCGTCGCACTCGTTTTGTCCGTGTGCGCCGGCGTCCACAAGTACGCCGAGTGGCGCGCGTACAAGGCCGCCCGTGCCGCCGAGGCCGAAGCCGATCTTGAGGCGGGCGCCGCTGTCGAGGTGGCCGACGCCGCCGAGTAGCTTGCCACAGACTGCCAATAGGTTTTCTTTTCGGAGGGCGTGGGCGTTTTTGTCCATGCCCTCCATTGCTATGATTGCGGTGCGTTGATTAAGTTGGCGGAAAAGAAATGGAGGATATGAACGAAGTGACCGTTCATATCCTCCAGAAGTGAGGCCCGGCACGGTGCGCACGACATGGAGCTTCGGAGGGCTATCCAGAGGGAAAGGAGCCCCCGAGCACCTTTTTCTCTCGAGTGCTCCTTGCCAATCTTCTGGCGTTCCGCACGCTCTACATCGTGTTGCTGACACCGCCTTGACTGCCATCGCATACGCATTGAGACTGAAGCAGGTTAATGTAATGCCAGCTCAGGTCATGTGTTAAAGAGAATAGACACGGGTTTTGAGCCCAGCCGCGGAATCGCGGCACATATGGGTGTACACTCAGCGCATGGAATCCCAACTATGATGATGGGGAGGCCGCCATGCAGCAGGAAGACGTTGTCACGCAGCAGGCATGTCCGAAAGAGATCGGCGTCGATTGCGTTCAGCATGAGAGGCCGGACGTGCATTCAGGCGGACTCACCAGTCCGCTCGCTGCGCGAATCCGAAGCCTGCGTGAGGGAGCGGGCATGTCGCAAGTGCACCTGGCTGAGCTCGTGTTCGTGTCGCGGCAGACGGTCATCAACTGGGAGAAGGGGCGCACGCTACCGGACGCCGAGAGCCTCAAGCGCCTTTCAGCCGCTTTTGGCATCACGTTGGACGCGCTTCTGGATGACCGTTCAGAGGAGTACCTGCGTCAAACTGAACGCGAGCGGAAAACCATATGGGTCGCCCTCGCGCTCGACTGCATGTGGTTCGCGTGGCAGCCCATCGAGCTTTTCGTGAACGTGTTGGCGTTCAAATACCTTGATTGGGATCGGGCACACGCGATCTCGAATGTCGTGGGCGCCGTGGACTGGTTCCTTCTACTTGCCACCTGTGTGGGATTTTCCAAGGTCAACCGCATCAAAGCCGACCATGGCCTGGAAAATGTCGTCGACGTCGCCGCGTTTCTCGAGGGGTATCAGCCGGGGGCGGTGTTTCCGCAAACCTTTGTCTGGCGTTGGCTGCTGCCCCACTGGAAGCAGGTGGAGTTCGCCTTCGTCCTGGTGTTTTTCGTGGTTACGATGGTGCCCATGTTCGCGCTTATGTGGACGTAAGGGTCTGGCCCAGACGCCCGGCGCCCGTCGACAAGAAGAGCGCGCCACACGCGTGCATCGCATGCGGCGCGCTCGCTCTGAACGGACCGAGGCGGTCGTCTACGGGTGACGAGCTGTCTCCAAGTGGCAAGATCGCAGCTGGCGTCTCTTTACGGCATGATGCTGTTGGCGCCGTCCACGATGACGCTCTGGCCGGAGAAGTAGCAGGAATCCGGGCCGGCGAGGAACGCGACGACCGGGGCGATGTCCATCTCGGGGTCGCCAAAGCGCTTCATGGGGTTGAGGTTCACCTGCTTGGCGAGGCACAGCGCGATGCCTTTGCCAATGCCCTGGCCGGCGCCGGTAACGACGGCAACCTTCTCGTTCAGCTGCTTCATGGCGATCCTCTTTTCTGCTCGCGCTCTATAGGTGTGTGCGTGCTGCGGCGCGCACACTCGACAGTCCACCAGTGTAAATGCGGCGCATCCGTTCCGTGAACGAACCGCCCCTCAGACGGGATAGACGGCGGAGCGTTATTCCGCAATTGGTTTGTCAAGCACGTGCTTTCGGGATTCTTCGCCCCGAAATCCGGTGGCGCAGAGGGTGGCCTGTGGTTTTCCAGCGAGGGGGCATGGCCCGGAAACGTCACGACCGGAGAGCCCTGACCAGTGGAGTGGCCCGGTAGGAGGGGTTGCGATCTGAGACCATCCTTGGGACGCGCTCCCAGCATGTCACCCGGAAGGGGCTCCGCCGCTCTGCGGAGCCCTGCCATGTGTTGAGGCGTGGGAGTGGGCGCGCAAACGCGCGGCGGCAAAGGGGTGATGGTACCCTGTATCCGTTGAATCTTTTGACTGAGGAGGCGCGCGTGGCGGACCAGCGGAGTTTGTTTGGCGAAATGGCGGCGGAGGAGACCGGGAGCGTCAAGGGCGCCCAGCCTGTCGAGGCGGCGGCTGAGACCTCGGACGCTCGTGCCCAGGCGGCTGCGCGCGCGGCGGAGCTTCGCCACCTGCTCGATTACCACGCGTACCGCTACTACGCGCTCGACGCCCCCGAGATCTCGGATGCGGCGTTCGACAAGCTGCTCATCGAGCTCCAGCAGATCGAGGCGGCACACCCCGAGCTCGTGACGCCGGATTCCTACACCCAGCGCGTGGGCGGTTACGTGTCCGAGCAGTTCGCGCCCGTCACGCACATGGCGCGCATGTACTCCATGGACGACGCCATGAACCTCGAGGAACTGGACGAGTGGCTCGCCCGCACGGAGGACGCCCTGGGTGCGGGGCACGTCGCCTACACCTGCGAGCTCAAGATCGACGGCCTAGGCGTGGCGATCACGTACCAGAACGGGGCCTTTGTGCGCGCGGCGACGCGCGGCGACGGCACCACGGGCGAGGACGTCTCGCTCAACGTGCGCACCATCAAGGATGTGCCCATGCACCTCTCCGAGGCCGCGCTTGCGCACATGGGCGCCGACCGCTCCGCGCCCATCGAGGTCCGCGGCGAGGTCTACATGCCCAAGGGCAGCTTTGCGCGCCTGAACGCCGAGGCCGACGCCGAGGGCCGCGAGCCGTTCGCCAACCCGCGCAACGCCGCCGCGGGCAGCCTTCGCCAGAAGGATCCGAAGGTCACGGCAACGCGCAACCTCGCTACCTTCATCTATGCCATCGCCGACACGGCGCCGCTGCACGTTGACTCCCAACACGAGTTCCTTGACTGGCTTCGCAGCGCCGGGTTCTCCGTCAACCCCAACGTCGCTCGCTGCACTTCGCCGGCGGAAGTCCACGCCTTCTGCGCCGACGCTCTGGCGCACCGCGGCGACTTGGACTACGACATCGATGGTGTGGTGGTGAAGGTCGACGGCTTTGACCAGCAGACGGACCTGGGCTTCACCGCCCGTGCACCGCGCTGGGCCATTGCCTTCAAGTTCCCGCCGGAGGAGAAGACGACCGTTCTGCGCGAGATTCGCATCCAGGTGGGGCGCACCGGTGTGCTCACGCCCGTTGCGGAGTTCGACCCCGTGACGGTGGCCGGTTCCACCATCGCGCGCGCCACCCTGCACAACCTCGACGAGATTCGCCGTAAGGACGTGCGCCCGGGCGACACCATCATCGTGCACAAGGCGGGAGATGTGATCCCCGAGGTCGTGGGGCCCGTCTTGGACAAGCGTCCCGAGGGCACCGCTGAGTGGGACATGCCGGCGACGTGCCCCGCGTGCGGAAGCCCGGTGGTGCACGAGGACGGCGAGGTCGCGTACCGTTGCGTGTCGCTCGACTGCCCCGCCCAGCTCAAGGAGCGCCTGCTGCACTGGGTGAGCCGTGGCTGCATGGACGTGGACGGCGTGGGTGACGAGCTCATCGACAAGATGATCGAGGCGGGCCTGTTGCACGACGTCGCGGATTTCTACCATCTCACGGTCGATGCGGTGGCGGCGCTCGACACCGGTCGCACGTACCTCAAGGACGACAAGAAGAAGGGCGTGAGCGCGGGCGATTCCATCAAGGTGGGGGCGACCATCGCGCAGAAGGTCGTCGACGAGCTGGCGCGTTCCAAGGAGCAGCCGCTCTCGCGCGTCCTGTTCGCGCTGGGTATCCGCCATGTGGGCAAGTCCGTGGCCGAGGTCATCGCGCAGCGATTCCTCACGGTCGATGCCCTGGCCGCCGCCTCCGAGGAGGATATCGCGGGCTGCGAGGGCATCGGGCCCAAGATCGCCGCGAGCGTGCGGCAGTTCCTCGCGGTGCCCGAGAACCTCGAGGTGCTGCAGCGCCTACGCGAGGTGGGCCTTTCGCTAGAGGAAGATCTGGGTGCGGCGCACGCGCAGGCCGCGGAGGAGACTGGAGTCGCCGCGGACCTCGCCGAGGCCCAGCCGCTCGCCGGCCTTACGTTCGTGCTCACGGGCACGCTCGTCAACCGCACACGCGACGAGGCGGGTGCGGCGCTCAAGCTACTCGGCGCCAAGGTGTCCGGCTCGGTGTCAAAAAAGACGAGCTATCTGGTGGCGGGTCCCAAGGCGGGCTCCAAGCTCACCAAGGCGGAGAGCCTGGGCGTTCCCGTGCTCGATGAGGCGGCGCTGGAGCAGATCCTGGCCACGGGACAGGTCCCGGCGGCGTAGTTCGTCCGCAGGCCCCTGCCAAAGAATCTGCAGCCCCTGTCAAAGAAGGGCTGCTTTTGTTGCTCGCCCGTGAAAAATGAGCCTTTCGGCGTGGGGATTGGATGGTGCCCCGTGCGGGAGGGGGTACCATTCTGTGACGAAATAGTCACATTCACGAGCAATGGCAATGGTTGTGGGCATGGGATACACATCTGGCGGGAATCGACGCGCATCTGGCGGGAATCGAACGGGGCGGCAATCGGACGGCAGGGTACACGGACGGCAGGCCTCGCGCGGGCGCGGTGATGCCGCATACGGCCGGCGTCGGACCTCGGATGCGCGGCATGACACGGGTGCGCACCGGTCTTCCGGCTCGTCGGCGATGCGGCCGAGCGGCGTGCGCCTGGCGTCGGCTCGTCAGCAGCGCGCCGGAGCAGGTACGTCCCACCGAGTGCCGGCACGTCGCCCCGCAGCGGGCACCGCGCGTCAGCCGTTGCCTCAGCAATGGGATTCGAGGGGCCGCAATCGGCGGATGCAGCCTCAGACGAGAAGCGCAAGGGATTTCGCGTACACGGTCCCGAGGGGACGCCGTCAACAGCGCGCGTGGGATCGCGCGGCAGGCGCGTTGCGAACCGTTCCGCCTGGTATGTACGTGGTCCTCGTGTGCGTTCTCGCGTGCATCGTGTTCGTTCCGGGCGCCATAGCGGGCGCAAGGGGCTCGTCGGCGGACGCCGCTCAGGAAAGCGCGCAGGCGCAAGCTGCCGAGGCGAAGGCGAAAGATGCGAAGGCGGCGTCCGACGCCGACGAGGCCAAGCGGTCCAAAGCAGACGACTTCGAGCTCTCGGCGGCGACGTTTGACGACATCCCCACGTCGGACGGTTTGGTGAGCTACTCGCTGGCGGGCCTCGACGCCCCCAAGGTGTCCTCCGCCCGCCGCGCATCGGTGGAGTCCGCCCTTGACGCCATCGAGGAGCAGGGCAGCGTGTCGATGGTGCTCGTGGACACGCAGACCGGCAGCGGTCTGGCCTATCAGCCCGATCTGGTGGTGTACGGCGCGAGCTCCTTCAAGGCCCTGTACTCGATGTACGTGTGCGAGAGCCTTGTGGAGAAGGGCGAGGTGTCGCTCGACGACTACTGCGCTGTCAATTGCGTGGTGGACTCGTCGGGCGGATATAGCGGTGGTTCGTATCCCGTCCATGAGCTTATCGAGGCGGCCGTCATCTATTCCAATAACAACGCATACGGCGCCCTGCGCGACGCGTTTGATTTCGAGGGGTTCGACGACTGGGTCACGGGCCTGGGCGCCAATGACGCGGCGTACCGCGAGGACAGCTGGTTCCCCACGTATGCCGCGCGCAGTTCGGCGCGCCTGTGGTCGGAGATGCTCGCATATGTGGGCGAGGGCTCCGAGACGGCCCAGTGGCTCTGGGACCTGACGGGTCAGACGACGGTCTCGTTTATCCGCGACGGCCTGGAGGGCCTGGGCGCCGTGGTGCACAACAAGGCCGGCTGGTGCTCGGATTCCGACCCGTCCTATAACAGCGTGAGCGACGCCGGCGTTGTCGACCTGGACGGCAGGACGTACATCATGTCCATCATGACCGGCATGCCCGATACGGAGTCGAATCGGGCGCTCGTGGGGCGGCTCGCGCGGGCCCTCGCCGACTGCTGCGGAGATTTGGAGCCCTCGGGCTCTGATGACGACTAGGCCGCGCGCCGAGCGACCCGTCGAGGCGGCGTACAATAGTGCGGGAAACCCCGGCATAAGGAGACGCGCGTGATCAAGCTATTCGCCAGTGACCTCGATGGAACCCTGCTCAACGGCCTGCACGAGGCGGACCGGACCATCCGTTCGGCCATCAAAAAAGCAATCGACCTCGGGGTGCACGTGGTGCCTGCGACGGGCCGCTCGGTGCTGCCGATTGGCGACCACGGTTTTACGGGTCTCAAGATCGACGCGGTGTGTGCGAACGGCTCGATCGTGCGTGGGCAAAACGGCGAGGTGCTCAAGACCTTTGGCGTCGACCCGGCGTTCGTCGAGGAGCTGGTCCGGGAATTTCCCCAGATATGCTTTGATTGCTGCACACCCGACGGCATGTTCTCCAGCGGCAGCTACGAGATGCATCAGGAGGGCTTTAAGCGCGACGGCCTCATGAGGCGCATCATCATGCGCGGCATGCGTGCCCGCGGCGGCGCCCATGAGGAGCAGTTCTTCGATCAGTCGCTCTCGTCCATCCTGTCGCACGAGGTGTGCAAGATCAATTGCCGCGTGACGACCGCCGAGCTCGACCGTGAGCTCAAAGCGTTCTTGGCCGACCATACCGACACCGTCGTGAATGCCCCGTTCGACCCGGTGATGTTCGAGATCACCGACAAGGACTGCAACAAGGGCGCCTCGGTGGCGTGGCTGGGCGCGTATTACGGCATCGAGGAGGACGAGATCGCTGTGTACGGCGACGGCGGCAACGACATCGTGATGCTTTCACGCTTTAAGCACTCGTACGCAACGGCGAACGGCAGCGCGGAGGCGAAGGCCGCCGCGAACGCGACGATCGGCCGCTGCGAGTTCCACGCGGTGCCCAAGCACATCATGAGGACGCTCCGCAGTCAGCAGCGCATCCAGATCGCGTAGCGGCCCGTCGCGCACCGATTGCCCATAAAATATGTAGGAGATATGATTGGTTTGCAAATCTAATATCCACCCGAACGGTGAGAAATACCGTTCGGGTGGGGGTTCTGCCGTCTGCGGAAGAATAGGAGCCTGAGCGATGGGGAAAGCCGGATCCTCCCTACGCTATGGGGATGGGTTTTATCTGGTAGTTACCAGGTGAGCAGTTGCCCATATCCAGATGCGTTGGCGCGACAGATGCGTCTGCGTGCCAAGGAAGGAGACGGCATGGAACAACATGCTGGGAAGCAGCACTCGCTGTTCAAGAGGAATTGGGTGCGCGGCTCGGCGGTCTTGGCCACGGCGGCGCTATCCCTCGCGCTCGCGACGCCGGCGCAGGCCGCCCCGCTCACGGGCGTCAAGGACGTCAAGGCGAGCGATAACGTGGTCACGGTCACGTTCGCCCAAGGCGAAGGGGAAGTCCAGGGCAAGATCACGTTCCTTGAGGAGGACACCTTCCGCTACAACGTGGACCCGGCGGGCGAGTTTGGCGAGTACGCCAAGCCCCGCAGCGAGAAGCACGCGGCGAAGATCCAGGCTCAGCCGGATTCCTCGGACAAGTATTCCCACCCGCAGGCCAAGGTCGATGCACAGGGCGACAAGTTCGTGATCACTGCGGGCAAGACCACCATCGAGTTCGACAAGGCGACGGCCCTCATGACCGTCAAGCGCGGCGACAAGGTGGTCATGGAGGAAAAGGCCGCCCTCGACCTCGATAAGTCCGCGACGGTGCAGACGCTCGCCAAGCACGACGGCGAGAACTTCTTTGGCGGCGGCACCCAAAACGGCCGCTTCATCCACACGGGTAACACCATCAACATCGCCAACGAGAGCAACTGGGTCGATGGGGGCGTCGCGTCGCCCAACCCGTTCTACTGGTCGGATGCCGGCTACGGCGTGCTGCGCAACACCTTCCAGGACGGCTCGTACGACTTCGGCGCCACCGAGGCGTCGACCACGACCGCCCGTCACAACGAAAACGAGCTCGACGCGTATTACTTCGTCGCTGACGCCTCCAAGGGGGCTTCCACCGCACCGGTGGCGCAAGACCTGCTGCAGGATTACTTCCAGGTCACCGGCAACCCGGTGCTGCTGCCCGAGTACGCGTTCTACGTCGGCCACCTGAACGCGTGGAATCGCGACATGTGGTCCGCCGAGGCCAAGGGCGGGTACGGCAAGAAGCAGATCAAGGGTTCAGAGCCCGCCTCTGACCCGAACGCCGGCGAGGTCCAATACGAGAAGGGCGGCACCGGTACCGCTATGCAGCCCGACACGCACGTCGAGTCGCTCAACGGCCACGGCCCCACCGTGCATAACGAGAACATCCCCGCAGGCACCGACTTCCCCGAGGAATTCTCGGCCCGGCATCGCCTGGACAGCTACGTGAACAACGACATGCCCTTGGGCTACTTCCTGCCCAATGACGGGTATGGCGCGGGCTACGGCCAGAACGGCTTTGGCAAGACCGGCGGCGTGAACCCCGATGGCACGAGCAGCCAAGAGCGCCTCGACGCCGTTGCCGCCAATGTCCAGAACCTCAAGGAGTTCTCCGACTACGCGGCGGGCAAGGGCGTGGCCACCGGCCTGTGGACGCAGTCCTACCTCACGCCCGACAGCAACGCGAACACGCAGTGGCAGCTGCTGCGCGACTTCGACGCCGAGGTCAAGAAGGGCGGTGTGACCACCCTCAAGACCGACGTCGCATGGGTCGGCCCCGGCTACTCCATGGCACTCGACGGAACCAAGACCGCCTACGACATCGTGACCGAGGGCGTGAACAAGCGCCCGAACATCATCACGCTCGACGGCTGGGCGGGCACCCAGCGCTTCGCCGGCATCTGGACGGGCGACCAGTACGGCGGCAACTGGGAGTACATCCGCTTCCATATTCCCACCTACATCGGCCAGTCGCTGTCCGGCAACCCCAACATCGGCTCCGATATGGACGGCATCTTTGGCGGCGATCCCATCATCGCCACGCGCGATTACCAGTGGAAGACCTTCACCCCGCTCATGCTCGACATGGACGGCTGGGGATCGTACGTCAAGGCGCCCCAGACCCATGGCGACCCGTATACCGGCATCTCCCGCATGTATCTCAAGCTCAAGAGCTCGCTCATGCCGTACCTGTACACCACGGCGGCGTCGGCGGCCAACATCGACACGGGCAATGGCGACACCGGCCTGCCCATGGTGCGTGCCATCCTGCTCTCCGATGACTCCGCCTATGCCCAGAGCACGGCGACGCAGTACGAGTACACCTTCGGCGACAGCTTCCTGGTCGCTCCCGTGTACCAGAACACCGACGGTGACGCGGACAACAAGGGCCTGGGCGACGGCAACGACGTGCGCAACAACATCTACCTGCCCGGCACCTCCGAGGACATCTGGATCGACTACTTCACGGGCGATCAGTACCGTGGCGGCCAGGTGCTCAACAACTTCGAGGCACCGCTGTGGAAGCTGCCGCTGTTCGTGAAGGCGAACGCGATTGTTCCCATGTACGAGCCCAACGACAACCCTGCGGACATCGACCGCACCAAGCGCAACATCGAGTTCTTCGCCACGGCGGGCGACGGCTCCTACACGCTGTTCGAGGACACGGGCACCTACGTCGAGAACAAGACGGACACATCGAACGCCGAGTACGGCAAAGAGGACAACGTGAGCTACGGCTCGAGCGTCAAGACCACGTTCACCTCGCATGTCGAGGGCGACACGGCCACGTTCACGGCCGGCAAGTCGGAGGGCACGTATGAGGGCTACGAGAGCGCCCGCACCACTGAGTTCACGGTGAACGTCTCCGCCGAGCCAAAGAGCGTCGTCGCCAAGAACGGCAAGACCGAGCTCAAGGTCGAGAAGGTCGACACGCTCGACAAGTTCAAGAAGGCGGAGCCCAAGGACGGCACCGCGGTGTACTTCTTCGAGCAGACGCCGAACCTCAACTACAACGCCACCGCCGAGAGCGAGCAGGTGCGTGGCGAGGAGTTCTCCAAGCAGGCGATCAACACCACGCCCAAGCTGCACGTCAAGTTCGCCAAGACCGACGTGAACAAAACCGAGCAGACGCTCGAGGTCAAGGGCTTCGTGAACGCCGGCGAGCTGTCGGGCGACACGCTCAACGAGTCCCTCAAGGCCCCGACGAATCTTGCTGCTCCCGAGGACGCCCTCACGCCCACGAGCATCAAGCTCACGTGGGACAAGGTCGAGGGTGCGACATCCTATGACATCGAGATCGACGGCATGGCAAACAGCATCCCCGGCGGTGACACCGTCGAGTTTACCGTTGCGGACCTGCCGTATCACAGCTCCCATGAGTTTAAGATCCGCACGCGGACCCAAGAGGGGTACTCCGCTTGGAGCGAGCCCATCACGGTACAGACGCTCGAGGACCCGTGGCGCAACTGCCCCAAGCCGGCGCATGTCGATTGGCGTGGCGGGGACAGCTGGGGCAAGCTCGACCTTGCCTTCGACCACGATGACAAGAGCGACAAGAATTTCCACTCCAGCAATGCCAACGAGGCCATCGGCATGCCGATGACCATCGACTACGGCAAGACCTTCGCGTTCGACAAGTTCGTCTACACGCCGCGCCAGGATAACGGCGGCAACGGCAACGTCGCGCAGATGAAGGTGGAGACCTCGCTGGACGGCGTGCACTGGAAGGACTTCGGCGTCCAGGAGTGGGACAACGCGGGTGTCGACAAGATGAAGCCCAAGACGGTCGATCTTCAGGGCGTCATGGGCCGCTACCTGCGCCTGACGCCGCTCAAGTCCACGGGCGGGTTCTTCTCGGCCACCGAGCTCGCGCTGTACAAGACCGAGGCGAGCAAGATGGGCCATCCCGGCTCGATCAAGGTCCATGGCGACGAGGTTACCAGCGCCGACTATGAGCACCTGAGGGGCAACTGCCTCGGCCGCGAGAACCGCGGCACGGGTCAGGCGGACTGGAACTCCCATATCGGTTCCAATGGCGCCGACTTCAACATGAACGACGCGTTCGACGTGTACGACATGTCCTTCACCATGTCCGCCCTGGACGGCGGCACCACCAAGAAGGGTAAGGTCGAGGGCGCCATCGACGCGATCCCCAGCGCGACCAGCTGGAAGGCGGGCGACGTCATCACAATCGACGTGTACGCCTCGAATGCCAAGAACGTCAACGCGTTCGGCGCGCTCGTCCACTTTGACAGTTCGATGTTCGAGTACGTCAAGGGCGGCCTGTATCAAAACCCCATGACCGCGGGCATGGAGGACCTCACGGGCGAGGATGTCTACACCTTTGGTGACGGCACCGACTCGGTGAACCTCGCGTTCGCCAACCGGGGCGATAAGAGCCTGTACAACGGCACCGGCTCCCTGGTGAGCTTCCAGCTCAAAGCAAAGCGGGACGGCTCACTGCAGACCAAGGCGGCTTCGGGCGCCCTGCTCGATTCGACGGCGTGGCTCGTCGGTCCCACTTGCGATTTCAAGGAGTCCAAGAGCTCCGAGTCGGGAGTGCTTCCGGAGGCTCCTGGTGAGACGAAGATGGAGTACGGCAAGGATGCCTTCGCCTCGATGACGCTCACTAACGACGTCCTCACCACGGATGACGGCTCGAACGCCGCCAAGATGCTGCAAAACGGCAACTTCGACCCCCTGTTCGACGGCAACGAGAACGCCGGGCAGTTCGAGTTCAAGTGGGACACCGCGCAAAATCACATCGACGGCGCACTGCCCGCCTACGTCAAGCTCCCCACGGACATGACCTTCACGTTCAAGGAGCCCTCCGCACTAACGAGTGTCGATATCCTCAATCGCGAGAACGGCAACGGCTCGGTGAACTCCCTGCACGCCGTGATCAACTTCGAGGGCGGAGACAAGCAGGAGTTCAGCTTTGATGCCAAGCAGCCCATCTATACCCTGACGGTGGACGAGGCACACAAGGGCAAGAAGGCGACCTCGGTGGTCATCACGCCTCTGACTGCCGACGGCACCGCGGGCACCAATCCCAATGAGCAGAACAAGGCGAATCGCATGCTCACCCTGCGTGAGGTCAACTTCAACTACTCGAATCCCGGTGTGGCCGCCGAGTCCATCGAGCTCGATGAGAAGAACGCCAAGGAGATCTACGTCGGCGACCTGTCGGTGGTGAACGCGACGGTCCTCCCGCAGGACGAGCGCTATCCCTACTTCACAGTCGAGTCGAGCGACCCTGCCGTTGCCTTAGTGGTGGACCGCATCGACGCCGAGGGCAAGCAGACCTGGTACGTGCGCGGCCAGAAGGCGGGCACGGCGACCATCACGGTGAGCGCCAAGGCGAATCCCGAGGTCAAGGCCACGTATGAGGTGACCGTCAAGGAGGGCGTGGATACCTCTCAGCTCACCGAGGCGATCGCGAGGGCCGAGAAGCACTCCAAGGACGCCTACACCCCCGAGTCGTATGCCAAGCTCACCAAGGCGGTCGAGGACGCCCGCGCGCTGATCGATTCCGGCGAGATCACCAAGAAGGACGTTGCCAACGCGGTCGTCGCGATCGACAAGGCGATCGACGGCCTGGTCATGCGTCCGATCGACGAGGCCCTGTTGATCAACAAGAGCGCCGAGACGGACGTTAAGGTGGTCTTTGCGACCTCCGAGGCGGACAACGAGGGCGGTCTCAAGGAATGCGTGCTCGATTACGATAACGATACGTACTGGCACTCCAGCTACACGGATCAGGCGGTCCTGCCCGATAGCCTCATCTTCGACCTCGGTGCCGAGTACAACCTTTCCGATGTGACGTTCCTGCCGCGTCAAAATGGCCGGAACGGCGACATCTTCAAGGCCGAGGTGTTCGTTGGCTCCTCCGTCGAGGAGCTCAAGAACGGCGGCACGTCGCTCGGCGTGTTCGAGTTCGAGAACAACGGCAAGCAGCTCATCGACCGCGACCAGTTCAAGCAGATGTCCTTCGGTGCCGTTCCCGCGCAGTTCGTCAAGGTGACGGCGATCTCCGCAGGTGGCGACAACGCCGATCTGTACGCCTCGATGTCCGAGATCCGCTTCTACGGCTCCCGCGATGAGCAGCCGGGCGCTGCGGACGTCACCGCGCTCGACAAGCTCGTGGGCGATCTCAAGGCGGAGAAGCTCGATCCCCAGGCGTTCACGACCGAGAGCTGGAAGCCCTTTGAGCTCGCGCTCAAGGATGCCGAGGCCATGCTGGCAAATCCGCCGGCCTCCGACCAGCAGGCGCTTGTCGACGACATGGTGAAGCGCCTGGACGCCGCTCGCAAGGGCCTGGTCGAAAAGCCCGTCGAGCCCGAGCGTCCCTCCAAGGAGGAGCTGAACGCCCTCATTGACAAGGCGCTCAAGGTCCAGACAGACGGCAAGAGCGAGTCGGTCGTCGCGCAGTTCAACGCGGCGCTCGCCAACGCGCAGTCCGTCGCAAAGGACGACGGCGCGACCGAGGCCCAGATTCAGGATGCCTACACGCGCCTGAACGAGGCCTTGGCCAAGCTCGAGGCCGACCAGGGCAACCAGGGCGGCGGCTCCGGCAACCAGGGCGGCGGCTCCGGCAACCAGGGTGGTCAGACCGGTGGCAATCAAGGTGGCCAGACCGGCGGCAACAACGGCCAGACCGGCGGTAACGGCGGCTCGGACAGCACTGGAAACGGTGGATTGCCCTCCACGGGCGATCCGGCTCTGGTGGCAGTTGCGGGCACGGGCGTCATCGGCTCCGCCCTCGCTGCGATTGGCGCGTTCTTCCGTCGTAAGAACCGCCAGTAAGTAGGGCGTTGGGGATTTGATATCCGACCTATCTAGGCCGGGCCGGTGGGCGCGTTGCCTGCCGGCCCGGCCTTTCTGTTATGCATGCAGATGCGTATGGATGCCATACGATCGGCATCTGTCTTTCATGGTGAGCTGCCACAACTTTGGTGCTGATTCCATGTTTGTTCACACAGTGTGCAATAATGCACAGAGAGTGAATTAATGTCGAAGACAGTACGGGGGTACCGTGCCTCAGGCATCGACCACATCCGCCTGCAAGTCCGATCGCCGCAGCTTGCGCTCCCAGCGCGCCCTCAAGTCGGCCCTTGCGGCGGAGATTTTGGCGGGGGAGGACATATCGCGCATCAGCGTCGCCGCGCTCACCGAGCGCGCGGGGCTCACGCGCCGCACCTTCTACTCGCACTACAAGGACATTCCCGATTTCATCGAACAGGTCGAGGACGGCCTGTTGACCGAGGTGCGCTCACGCGTGCGCACCATCGCCGAGGCCACCCTGCCCGAGCTCTACCAGAACATCGAACGGCTCGAGCCCGCCCCCGGGTCCGTTGAGCTTTTGAGCTACGTCGCCGATAACCGTGAGATCATCGGCGCGCTCATCGGCCCGGGCGGCGACCAGGCCTTCATCAAGAAGGTCATCGACATGGCGTGCTCCGAGGTCTCCGACCGGATGCAGACCGGGATCTTCCCCGGTGCCCTGGGCGCGTTCTTCGATTACTACCTGGCGTCCGTGGTCGCCGCTGAGGTGGGCGTGGTGCAGCGCTGGTTCGAACGCGAGCTGGCTGAGGCTCCCGAGACCATGGCGCGCATCATGACGGTGATCGCCTTTGTGCGCCCGGGCGACCTGTACGGCATGCCCATCAACGTGAATGTGGCCGCCTATGGCCTCAAGCTCATGGGACTGAATGTTGACAATTGCGATGTACCTTCAAATGAATTGATGGCCAATCTCGCGGCGCACTTCGCCGACGGCATCGTCTCGTTCCCAACGGAAGGGAATTAACTATGGCTCAAGATATGCTGAACACCTCCGCATGCCGTTCGGGGGCCTGTGGCGCTCCAGGTTCTGTTGAAAGAGGAGGGGGCGCGCCTTGCGTGCGGCGTCCGACGGCTGAGGGAGGGGCCGAGGTTCCCCAGGTCCCCGAGGGTGCCATCTGGAACCCCGAGAACGCGACGGGCGATCTGCACCTGGGTATCGACGTGGGGTCCACCACGGTCAAGCTCGCCGTTCTGAATGACGCCAACCAGGTCGTCTACGCAAAGTACCAGCGCCATCACACCGACGTGCGCGCCTGCGCGCGCGATTTGTTCGTGGGTGCGGCGAGCGTGCTGCCCGAGGCGCAGATGACCTGCGCCATCACCGGTTCGGGCGGGCTTCTGCTCTCGCAGTGGCTCGGCCTGGAGTTCGTGCAGGAGGTCATCGCGAGCAAGCGTGCAGTGGAAACGCTCATCCCGCAAACGGATGTGGCCATCGAGCTGGGCGGCGAGGACGCCAAGATCATCTACTTCGACTCCGGCATCGAGCAGCGCATGAACGGCACGTGCGCCGGCGGCACCGGCGCGTTCATCGACCAGATGGCCACGCTGCTGCACACCGACGCCTCCGGCCTGAACGAGCTCGCGCGGAAGGCGACCACCATCTATCCCATCGCGAGTCGATGCGGCGTCTTCGCCAAGACCGACGTCCAGCCCCTGCTCAACGAGGGCGCACGGCCCGAGGACGTGGCCGCTTCCATCTTCCAGGCCGTGGTGACCCAGACCATCTCGGGCCTCGCGTGCGGCCGTCCCATCCGCGGCCATGTGGCCTTCCTCGGCGGCCCGCTCCAGTACCTCTCCGAGCTGCGCCGCCGCTTCTACCTCACGCTCAACTTGGACGACGAACATATCATCGTGCCCGAGAACGCGCATCTGTTCGTGGCGTCCGGCGCGGCCATGGCGCACGAGAGCGGCAAGCTCTCGCAGTTCGGCGAGCTCATCGAGGCCATCGACGCGCTGGGCGACACCCAGGGCGACGAGGTCGCGCGCTTGGAGCCGCTGTTTGCCACGCCCGAGGACCTGGAGTGCTTTCGTGCTCGCCATGCGCAGGAGGTCGTGCCGCGCGGTAGCCTCGAGGGCTACCAGGGTCGCGTGTTCATCGGCCTGGACGCCGGCTCCACCACGATGAAGGCCGCCATGGTGGGCGAGGACGGCCAGCTCCTGCACACCTGGTACGGCAATAACAACGGCGACATCTTGGGTACCGCCAAGACCATCATGGCGGACTTTTACGCGCACATCCCGGAGGGCTGCTCCATTGGTCACGTGACCACGACCGGCTACGGCGAGGCCCTGCTTATCGAGGCCCTCAAGGCCGACTCCGGTGAGATCGAGACCGTGGCGCACCTGCGCGGCGCCCGCGCGTTCCTGCCTGGGGTGGAGTTCATCCTCGACATCGGCGGCCAGGACATGAAGTGCCTGCGTGTGCGCGACGGCGTGATCGAGCACATCATGCTCAACGAGGCGTGCTCCAGCGGGTGCGGCAGCTTTATCGAGAGCTTCGCCGTGTCGATGGACATGGACGTGCGCGCCTTTGCCGCCGCGGCGCTCGAGGCCAAGAACCCGGTCGATTTGGGCAGCCGCTGCACCGTCTTCATGAATTCCCGTGTGAAGCAGGCGCAGAAGGAGGGCGCGACGGTGGGCGACATCGCCGCCGGCCTGTCCTACTCCGTCATCAAGAACGCCCTGTTCAAGGTCATCAAGCTGCGCGACCCGCACGAGATCGGCACCCAGGTGATCGTCCAGGGTGGCACCTTTATGTCCGACGCCACGCTGCGCGCCTTCGAGCAGCTCACCGGCGTCGACGCCGTGCGCCCCGACATCGCGGGCTGCATGGGCGCCTACGGAGCGGCGCTGCTCGCCCGCGACCGCGCCGGCGCGGACGGCACCTCCACGGTCCTTTCCGCCGAGCAGATTGCCGGCCTCACCGTTGAGCAAAAGCACGCGCGCTGCGGCCGCTGCTCCAACAACTGCCAGCTCACCATCAACGACTTCGGCGGCGGGCGTCGCTTTATCACGGGCAACCGCTGCGAGAAGGGCGCGGGTCATCGCAAGGCGAAGACCGAGGCGCCCAACCTGTTCGCCGCCAAGAACAAGCTGCTGTTCGACCGCGAGTGCCTGAGCCCCGAGGAGGCCCCGCGCGGCACGGTGGGCATTCCGCGCGCCCTCAACATGTACGAGAACTACCCGTTCTGGCATGCGTTCTTCACGCGCCTGGGCTTTAGCGTGGTGCTCTCGGACAACTCGAGCAAGGCCACGTACGAGGCGGGCATCGAGTCCATGCCGAGCGAGAGCGTGTGCTATCCGGCCAAACTCTCCCACGGCCATGTGATGAATCTCATCGACAAGGACCCGGACTTCATCTGGATGCCCTGCGTGCGCTGGGAGCGCAAGGAGGACCCCTCGGCGGGCAACTGCTACAACTGCCCCATCGTGATGAGCTACCCCACGGCACTCGGCCTGAACATCGACGACATCACCGAGAAGCACGTCGAGTTCATGTACCCGTTCGTGCCCTACCACGACAAGATCGAGCTCAAGCGCCGTTTGTACGAGCTGCTTGCGGTCGAGCGCGTGGCCGATGCGGAGGCCGGCCGTGGTCGCGTGCGCGGGCCCAAGCTCACCCGCACCGAGATCGATGACGCCGTGAACGCCGCGTACGAGGCCGATGCGCGCTTCCATCAGGACATCCAGACCATGGGCGAGGAGGCCATCCACTGGATCGAGGAGCACGGCGGGCGCGGCATCGTGCTGGCTGGCCGTCCGTACCACAACGACCCCGAGATCAACCACGCCCTGCCCGAGCTCATCGCGAGCTTTGGCTTTGCCGTGCTCACCGAGGACTCGGTGGCGCACCTGGTCAAGCCCGAGCGCCCCATCCGCGTGGTGGACCAGTGGATGTACCACAGCCGCCTGTACGCCGCTGCGCGCCTGGTGACCATGCGCAACGACCTCGACTTGGTGCAGATGAACTCGTTCGGCTGCGGCCTGGACGCCCTCACCACCGACCAGGTGCAGGAGATCTTGGAGGCCTCCGGCAAGATCTACACGGTGCTCAAGATCGACGAGGTGTCCAACCTGGGTGCGGCGCGCATTCGCATCCGCTCGCTCATGGCCGCGCTCAAGGACCAGGAGGCCGAGCGCGCCGCCGATGCCGCCGCCGCGGGCGAGGCGTACGAGCAGGGTGCCGCAGCGCCCGTCGCGCCCTCCACGGACGCGCCCGTGTTTGCCACGCACAAGTACGCGCTCGAGCCACAGCGTGCCGGCGCGAGCGCGGCGTTCCCAAAGGTGAGCTTCACCGAGGAGATGCGCGAGGCCGGTTACACCATCTTGTGCCCGCAGATGGCACCCATCCACTTCGACCTCATCAAGGAGGTCTTCCGTGCGGGCGGCTACAACCTGGAGCTGCTCCCGTCCACGGACCGCGGTGCCGTGGAGGCCGGCCTGCGCTACGTGAACAACGACATCTGCTATCCGTCCATCCTAGTCACGGGCCAGATCATGGAGGCCATCGAGAGCGGCCGCTACGATCTGTCCAAGACCGCCGTGGTGATCACCCAGACCGGCGGCGGCTGCCGCGCCACCAACTACATCGCGCTCATCCGCAAGGCGCTGCGCGATTCCGGGCACCCGGATATTCCGGTGATCAGCCTCTCCGCCGTCAAGCTCGACGAGAGCAACCCCGGCTTCAAGCTCACGGTCCCGCTGCTCAAGGCATGCGTGTACAGTGTGTTGTTCGGCGACCTCATGATGCAGATGCTCTACCGCACGCGCCCCTACGAGGCCGAGGAAGGCGCCGCCAACGAGCTGTTCGAGGACTTCATGGAGCGGGCGCGCCGTCTCGCGCCGAACTTCACGCGGAGCAGCTTCACCAAGCTGTCCCGCCAGGCCATCACCGCGTTCGACACGCTGCCGCTTACGGGCGAGGGCACCAAGCCGCGCGTGGGTGTGGTCGGTGAGATCTTGGTGAAGTTCCACCCCACGGCGAACAACCACGTGGTGGACGTCATCGAGGCTGAAGGGTGCGAGGCCGTGGTGCCGGGCCTGCTCGACTTCTTCCTGTACTCGATGAGCAATGCACAGGTGCAGAAGGATGAGTTGGGCAGCTCCGCCGTGACGCGCGCCACCATGGACGCGGCGATCGGGCTGGTGGATTGGATGCGCAAGCCCGTGGACGAGATGCTGGAGCGCAGCGAGCGGTTCGAGCGGCCCGAGCCCATCGCGGTGATGCAGGAGAAGGCGCGCCAGATCCTCTCGCTGTGCAACAACATGGGCGAAGGCTGGCTGCTCACCGCCGAGATGCTCGACCTGATCGACCATGGCGCCCCCAACATCATCTGCACGCAGCCGTTCGCGTGCCTGCCCAACCACGTGGTGGGTAAGGCCGTGATCAAGGAGCTGCGCCGCCAGCATCCCGAGAGCAATATCGTGGCCGTTGACTACGACCCGGGTGCGAGCGAGGTCAACCAGCTCAACCGCATCAAGCTCATGATCTCCGTGGCCAAGGAGAACATGCGCGCGGGCAAGGGCTTCGTGATGGAGTCGATCGCGACCATCCGCCGCGACTCGGTGACGAGCCGCATGAAGCCGCATCACCTCACGAGCGATGCCGAGGTCGAGCGCGTGGCGCGCCGTTTGAGCCGCGGTCTGCACTGGAAGCGCGCGAGCAAGAGTGACTCTGAGGAGTAACCGCGCACCTCAACTTAGGGGGGTAGCCCCTAAGTTGAGGTGAAACTGATGACCGAGATATGGTTGGCAATCACAAACTTTCGGTTTTGGGAAGCAATATCGCATCGGCCCGAGTAGACAGGGGTTTTCGGCAATAAAACCGCAGGTCGCCAAAGGCCAAATCGCGGGGCTACTCGACCAAACCCGATATTGCTTCCCAAAACCGAAAGTTTGCAGACAAGATCGCTGATCGCGCGATCCGGGCGGCTGCGGTATTCAAAGCCGCCCGTGCAACTGCCACCAAAATCAAATCGAGCTTACTGTGGAGGATGTGAACGATGTGACCGTTCACATCCTCCATTGCGCAAATTGACATCTCAAATGAGGGACAGGCACTTTTTTGAGGTGTGAAGGCCGAGCGCGGCAGGCGAGTGGCGAGCGAAACGTTGGCCCGTTCGCAATGTGCTGCAAAAATCCCTTACAGTAAAGCCCATGAGCGCAGAAGCGCTCACGGGCCATTTTGCGCTCATGTTCTCCTGCAGTTTTGCTGGTGAAAATGACGCCTGAAATACCACTAGAAGATTAACGATTTGCTGCAAGGGATTTTTGCAGCACATCGTGAGCCGATGCCAGGCTCTACCCGACTTCGGTGGTGAATTCGACGCGGTCCAGCTCGGGGACGTCGAGGCGTATGAGCTTCTCGGCGGTCGTGCGCTCGTGTGAGTTCAGCTCCTTTTTGGTTGTCACACGAGCCGTGAGCTTGGGTTCGTCTTCGTTGCCGTCGGTTGTGTTGGTGACTTCCATGCCCACGGTGTATTTCTGGAATCCAGGGCACACCACGGCGAGCTCGCGCGCGGTCTCGGCGGCGTCGTAGTAGTCGGTGGCTCCGGCGGCCTGCTCCTCGGCGGTGGTGAGCATGTTGCCGGTAAGTATCACACAGGGGATGGCGAAGATAGCGGTCCCCAGCATGATGCGCCAGCGAATCTTGTGCGACTCGGCGCGCACGAGCTCGTCTTCCGCTTCCGTCACCACTCCGTCATCGTTGAGGTCGCGTTTGAGTGGCGTGTGCAGCAACAGCAAAACGACCGCGGCGGAGAGTGCGATGAAGACGACGTTGATGCCGAATTCATACAGTGCCCCAAGGAAGACCCCGGCATTGGCAGCGGCGAGTCCGTAGCCCGCCGCGCACAGTGGAGGCATGAGGGCTGTGGCCACGGCGACGCCCGAGATGACGGTTGCTGGTTCTTGGTCGCGTGAGTTGCCCAGGCCACCCGCGAAGCCACCTACGAGTGCGAGCATAAGATGCCATATAGTGGGCCCCGAGTTGTCAACGAGGGCGGGGGTCATGCCCGCGACAGGTGAGAGCACAAAATAGATGGTCGACGTGATGAGGCAAAAGGCCATTTGGAGCACGAGGCCGCCCAAGGCGTCGCGCATAAGCGCCCGATCTACCGTAGCGACACCGTAGGCGATGGCGAGCACGGACCCCATGAGCGGGCAGATGAGCATGGCGCCCACGATGGCGATGTCGGAGTCGGTGTCCAAGCCAATGCACGCAATGATCATCGCGACGATGAGGATGCACAAATGGGTGCCCGTAAGACGGGCGCCGTTGACAAAGCGCTTGCGGATCACATGGTAGGGCGCGCGCCCTTCGCGGATATTGAAGGTGCGGCAAACGAATTTCTGCACACCCCTCCAGGCGCGTTGCAGCGCAGGCCGCTCGCCGTGGCGTCGCCGATGGCGATCGATGTACTTTTGCCGCATGTCGTCGTATCTGGTCAAAGCCTCTTCACCTGCCGTTCAGATTCACAGCCCACGCTTTTGGCCCGCGCGGCAATTCTAGCGCTCTTAGGGCATCGAGACATATCTGCTTGCCGCCCGTCCGCTTTGGCAGGTGCATTGACGGGAGGTCTCCGGGCTTTTTCTCGGCTTTTCCCGGCTGGATGCGATCTTTACCGGACCGTTTGCCGGAAATCAAGCGATTGTGTAACGAGTTTTCGGGGAGCTCGGGTAGAGGGGTGTTGTTGGTTTACACCAACTGGTGTTTTGATGTTCAAGACACCTCTCTACTTGAGGTGTTTCAGCTTTCGTTACATAAACGTCCGATTTCCGGCATCGTGTTCCCGGGGACGGGATGCGGTTGGGCGCCTCGTTTTGGTCGACCGGCTAGCCGAGCACGCGGGCGCCGAACGGGAGCAGCGAGAGCTTGGCCATCTTGAACGACTGCAAGCCGAACGGGATGCCGATGATGGTGATGCAGTTGATAACGCCGGCGATGAGGTAGCTCGCCGCCATGGGCAGACCGGCGCAGAGCAGCCAAATGACGTTGGCGATGAGCGAGGGCGCACCGCCGCCGTATTCGATGCTCTTGCCAAAGGGCGTGAGCGTGAGCGAGGCCATCTTGAAGGCCTGGCGCCCCAGTGGAATGCCGATGATGGTGATGCTGAACAGGCATCCGATGCCGAACCAGTAGAGCGCGGTGAAGATTCCGCCAAAGAGCATCCAGACAATGTTGCCGATAAGTCGCATGGGTC
>SAMEA3387478__coassemble_2257_pt1 | contig 16978 bp, 19 predicted proteins | sample SAMEA3387478__metabat2_high_PE_032 | metagenome-assembled genome bin SAMEA3387478 (sample SAMEA3387478) | Felis catus | biome: Faeces | place: United Kingdom | collected 2012
GGGCTTTCATGAGGGGTCTCCTTATCGCTTGTTCGCCCGCAATAATACGCGATTCGGGAGACTCGTGACCCGCCGCCAGCAACGTTCGCCTGCGGTCTTCCGTCCTAAAAATGTTGATGTCCGCATTTTTAGGACGGAAGACCGTCTGTCTATGCAGAGAAAAGTATCGCGTCAACCACATCCAACACGGGTCCCTCCATCTTTTGAGACATCGCACAGCGTTCACATTTTCGATTGTGGTCAAAATACCCTGATTGTGCGTCGATGCGGCACTGGAATGAGCGTAAAAACTTTATTCATTTCTCGGATAGCGATCAGATGTCTATTATCTTCTTCCCTCGGGCGCTTTCCGAAATCGCAATGGGAGAGAAATGCCGAGTCTCAGAGCTTTCACAGCAATTTACCTACTCCTCTTAGCGCACAATCAAGGCATTTTGACCAGAGCTCCAAAAACGAACGGCCAGCATAAAAAGAATCCGTGCATTATTGGCATGCCAGACATTTTCTCCGCATAGATATCGGCGAACACCTGCGACGATTCGGCGGCTCGCGCATAGCCCCACTCGATGCTTGAAAGTTCCCTGCGGTGCCCGAAGTCAAAGCCGACACACTTGCCATTGCTCGGGCCGCCGACGCGCCTGAGAAAGAGCTTGCGGTACGCGTTGGCGCGCGAGAAATGCACTTCTCGCGCAGGCGCACAGCGGCCCTGCGCCATCCACTTCTTCGACCTCGTTGCCGTCCTCCAAAAAAAGCTCCCCACACCCGCACGTCGGCTTTGCTCCTGCATCCGATTCTGCAGATCCTCGGGCGAGGGGAGGTGTTTGGCAACGCCCCCCCTGCGGCACGTCGCCCAAGCGGTACCCAGCTACGCCAATAGGGTGGTTAATGCCTCTGAGCGCGTACTCCGCCAACGAACGAAGGCCATCATCTTTACCCTCCACGAACTTGGGCGTATCATTATGGGGACATAATTCTGGGACCAATATGGAGGTGCTCAATGCCGACCTGCGTCCCCATCAAGGCAATGAAGGACACCACGCGGTTTGTCGAGGTGGTCAACGGCGCCAAAGAACCCGTCACGGTGACCAGAAACGGGTACGACACGCTCGTTGTCATGACGCCCGAGATGTATGACGGAATGCGGCTTGATGCCGCCCGGCATAGGCTCTATGAACGCCTGGCTACCGCAGAGGCCCAGAGGGCAGCGGGAGACTACGTAGACGGCGAGGCGTTCTTGGAGGGGCTCCTCGACCATGCCCGCTAAGCTCGCCATCACCGCCGGCGCAGCGCTGGAGATCAACTCCATTGTTGATTACATCAAGGAAGAGCTAGGGTCGCCCGCGGCCGCCAGCTCATTCGTCTCCGAATTCAGGCGGGTCGCGCGCCTCGTTTGCTCCTTCCCAGAGTCAAAGCCCCTTTGCCCCGACCCGTACCTGCGCTCGCACGGCTACCGCTCGTTTCAGGTGAAGGGTTATATCGCGCTTTACCTGCACTCCGAGGACATCGTTTACGTGGACCACGTGTTCCACCAGTCGCAGGATTACGCAGCCGTCGTTGTGGAGAAAGACGAGTGATTTGCAGCTCCCTGGGAATATTGCAGCGGCCACTGCAATATTCAGAACTGGCCCCACGGGCGAATATCGCCATATAACACAAGCTGCATCCGCTCGTTTCTTTGAGGACGGGGCCGGGGCGCGGCGGATGACGCGATGCGCGGTTGGGCGCGAAGAGGCGCTTACCCAAAGTTCTAGTCGAAGTACATGGAGATGACCCAATCGAGAATCTTCTGGATACGAAGCGTCTCCTCTTCCTCAGGAAAACGCTTCGCCGCCCTCCTCAGCAGATTCGCGTAGCGCATCTCCCGGGCATTTTCGAAGATCTCCTCATAGACCTCGCTCACCCAAGCGAACTCGTCTGCCGTGCAATCCTCTAGGAGGAACTTCTCCGTGATTTCGTAGTCCTCCGTCAGGGCGGCGCCCAGCTCCGCCCAGCAGCGGTCCACGTCCTCGTAGCACTCATCATCAGTGCCGGCGCGCTCGGCGATGATACCCCTTATCTTCGCAAGCGACAGCGCCCTCTTGGCGGCGGCGTATTTCTCTCGACGTCGGGCAAGGTCGGCGGGGTCGGGCTGAGCAGCGCCCGCGTAGCGCGTCTCATCCATGTTGTGCGTGAGATCGGCAAGCTTCACGGCCAAGGCAACGGGGTTCTCGGCCAGCTTCGAGATGTAGTCGAGGTACGGCACCGCGGGATCGTGTGTGAGGAGGCGAAGGGGCTCCGTCACCTCAGGCGGGAACTCGGCCGAGAGATTCCCTACCGTGACCTCGGTGTCCTCCACCACGTCATGCAGGAGCGCGACGCAGGTCGTGACCTCGACATCCATCTGCTCTGCAAGGTGATACGGGTGGAACACGTAGGGCGTGCCGCACTTGTCAACCTGCCCTGCGTGCACCTCGTAGGCAATTTGCATCGCTCGGTTGGTCAGCTCGGTGTAGATCATGGGCGACCCTTTCTCGTTATACGCATTATCTCACGGAAGAATGTCGAGCCATTCGCACGGCTACAGCGCCTCGACGCGCGGCGTTTCCCGATCGTCCACGACGAAGGAGCCGTCGTTCAGCTCCACGATGCGGGCGTTGAGCTTGCCCAGGAACTCGAGCATGAGAGGCTTGTCGGTCTTTTCCTGCTCCTCGTTGAACCAGCAGGCTTGGTCGTGCGAGTCGAACTCGTAATAGGACGAATACAGCTCGCAAATCTGGTCGTTGAGGGCCTGCAGAGCCGCGTCGTTGTCGATCACGGGGATGCCGGTTCGAGTCTCACCGTCGATGAACTCGTCCTTCCGCAATGGACCGGCAAGGAAGTCGAGTGAGATCTTGAGAGTCCTCCTCATTGCGCCTTTCTGTTCTTCAATGGATGGGCGCTGGCCCGGAAGCCGTTTAAGCCTATTCCCGTAAGAAGGAGGCGCTCGCCATTGTATTCGTAAATCAGCTCGTAGCCCTCTCGGCCGTTGGTTTTCTTGATCTTGTTGGAGGGCCAAAGGAAGCCTGAAAATCAGCCATTTTGCCTATGGCAGAGTTATTCTGAAAACGCAAAGCCCAGCCAGTCGGCGTGTTAATTGCATATTACTTGCTATAATTATGTTCACAATTATGCAAGGAGGTTCCTATGCCAGTCTGCGTCCCCGTGAAAGACATGCGCGACACCTCTCGCTTCGCCGAGCTGGTGGAGTCTTCTGCCGGTCCGGTCACGGTCACTAAAAACGGATACAGCAAATTCGTCGTGATGCGCTCCGAGGATTACGATCGCATGGAGGCCGAGCTTGCCCGTGCTCGCCTGATGGGGCGCATCGCCCTGGCGGAGCGAGAGCGCAACGACGGTCTCGCCAAAGACGCCTTCGAATCCCTCGCGTCGATCGAGGCAAAGTATGGCCTATGACGTCAAGATCCTCCCGACGGCGGAGCTCGAGGTCGAGGACATCGTCGAGTATCTCAGCGGATTCGGCGTGCAACCCGCCCGCCATTTCATTGAGGACTACAGGCGCCAGCTCGAGCTGCTCGCAAGCGGCGTTATCGACTACGGGCTATGCAGGTTGCCGGAGGTCGCGAAGCTGGGGTACCACGCCTGCCGCGTCAACTCCTACATCATGCTGTACTACTTTGAGGGCGATGCGGTCGTCATTGCCCACGTGTTTCACCAAAGGCAGGACTACGCCCGACTGGTGTAGCAACGGATTTTGATATCACGACAGACATGGACGTGTGCGCACGTGCCCACATTGAACTGGATGGGCAAGGAGAAGGTCGTCAACCACCACAGGGACGTGTCCTACCGTGTGCTCGAGCGCGTGCCCGAGAAGGGGGTCATCGACTCGACGGGGTCCGACTGCGGCAACATAATCATCCACGGCGACAACCTCGAGGCGTTGAAAGCCCTGTTGCCCCGGTTCGAGGGAAAGGTCGACTGCATCTACATCGACCCCCCTAATCCGGACAGAATCAGGACATGTCCTGATTCTGTCCTATAATTGTCCGCAGTCCCAAGACTGTCTGTTCCCGATCTTTTTGAACAGCTCCCCCTTCTCCGATGCAATGGTTCGCTCGACCCTCGGCAATCTTATCGAGGGGGGCCTCATTGAAGCCTGGGGCCAAGGCGGCAGTAGGACGTACACGCTGAGCAAAAGCGTGTACGCACGCGTGGGAGAAGGAATTGGATACGTACGGCAAGCAGATATCGATAAGGTGCGCCACGAGGAGCTCATCTTGAAACTCGCCAAGCAAAACGATGGCGTCATCACAAAGCGTGATGTAGAGCAATTGCTGCACGTGGGAGACAAACAAGCATATCGAAAGATACTCAAGCTTGTCCAAGAGGGAAAGCTTGAGAAAGTCGGAGCGGGTCGGGCAACGAGTTACCTGCTTGTTTAGCCTTGCAAGCCGCAGCCCGCGGACAAAGTGACCCTTATACCAGGGCCGGTTTCGGTGATGCCGTTGATTCAACACGTCCCGTGGGCAGTCGCGTTGCGAGTCGACCGGACGTGCCTGAGCAGATAGTGAATATCGTCCAGTCCCCATGCGGTGGATGACGCGATGCGGGTGGGACGGATTACTCGTCGGCACCGCTCTCAATCAACTCGATTCGGTCGCCGTCGATGATCATCGTGTCTGCCTGATTGAACGCGAAGTCGAGCTCGTCGAGATGCTCCTCGCGCTCCCGCATGATCGCGCTCACTTGGTTCTCGGACTCGAGGCGGTCCTGCAGGATTCCCCTCCTGCTCGCGAGGTCATCCCTCGCCGCCTGGCGCATCCGCTTGGGTGCGACCCTCTGCAGGTTGGCCCCCGCCTCATGAATCAGCCCCTGCATGAGGTTCTCCGCGATGAAATCGTCCTCCGTGCGCTCGGCGAGCTTGAGCGGGGCTCCCTTCAACTTGGATACCGAGGTCGAAAGGGCGTTGTGCACACCCCCGCGAGCTGCGGCGTATTCGCTCTCCTTCGCCTCAACGCGCGCTCTCACCCGCTCGATTCGCTGCGAGGTGTAATCGTTGTCGAACGCCATAGCAACTTCCTGCGCGAGTGCGAACAGGCGGAACGCGACCGCAGCGCGCTCCTCCAGTGGCGCCAGATCCTCGCACGCAGCTTTGATCTTGCCCTCGTCGAGTCTCTTCTTCGCAGCGAGGTCTTCGCCCTTCTTTCGTATGGCGCCGATCTGGTAGTTCAGGGCTTTGTCGGCTTCAGTCATAGCGTCCTCGATGATTTGGAGCCCTACCGTGTACTTCTCCGGTGACGAGGCGTACTCCTCCAACCCCGATGCGAGCCGCAGCAACTTGTCGTACCCGGCCTTCAGGCTTGCATCGCGCTCCCAGCCCATCTGGCGCTGGATCTCGTCGATGCCGTCCTGGATGCCCTCGAGCTGGCTTGAAATCTGCGCCATATAGGCCTGACCGACCACGAGCGCACCACCCTGGAGCGCGAGGTTCGCCACTGCGGCGGGCTGCAGACCGGCTTGCTTGATTCCCGCCATGGGGTTGAATCCGCCGTCGGAACCGAAGCTCGACAAGAGGTTCCAGCCATCGGAATGGCGGACGCACAGGTCGGACCAGCTCACGCCCTCGGGGAACTTGACGACTGCCATCCCGTACTCCGTCGCTGCCTGAGCGGCGGTGACGCCCGCCGGGATGAGCGCGTCTGCCCTGGCGACTAGACGCGACCCCGTGTCGAGCACCGACGTGCGCGCGGCGCCGTCTCTGACGGCGGCGAGCTCGCCACGGCTCACAGTGGACAGCGACGCCTCGCAAGGAGCAAACTCGACGCTGTCATCAGAATCATCTTCCCCAAAAAGCCAACCCAGGAAGGACATCTCGAGTCTCCTTTCAAACGGCCACGCCGCCATTATCCCATCCCGAGAGGCAACCAGAAGGGCGGGGCGTGCGAGGGAACAAGATGACGTGAGCGGCGGCTGCGACCGGCCGTGCGGGGTGGGGCGAGGATCGCAATAACATCTCCGCGCGGATTCCGATGCGCGGCGCATGCCGAGGGGCGCGGCGGGGTTCAGGTCCTTCAGGCGTACGCCGCCTGTCGGGACCGCCTCCCCTGGCGGCGGACTCCCCTTGCGCTCAGGGTGCAGCTAACGCCGGAACCGGACGGCCCACACGCTGGATTAGCGCTCGGGTTCAGCTGTCAACTGAATTGCGGAGCGGTCCGTGAGGCGGGCGAAGTCTGGGCCGAGCCAGACACCGGACTCGCCGGGGCCGAGGACCAGCGGCATGCGGTCGTGCACGGGGGCGACCGACGCGTTGGGGGCGGTTGTGACGATGGAGAGCTGGCCCTCCTGCTGCACGCCCGCGAGGAGGAAGGCGCCCGCGCACGGCACGCGGAAGCGGTACTGCCCGCGGACCGGTTTTCCGGTCTTCTCGCTGGGGACGGTCTCGGTGCCGTGCGACTCGTAGAACGCGCGGACGGGCACGAGGCAGCGGCCCTGGGCGATGGCGTTTGCCCACATGCCGCGCCGCCCGCGGCGGAGCTGGTCGAGCGCGGTCTCGATGCGGGTGTTGAAGACGGCTCCCGGCCTGCCCTCCAACGTGAAACCCCAGATGAGCTTGACCGTGGCGAGGCGGCCGTGGGAGTCCATGACGTAGGCGGGAACCTTAGAGCCTGGGTAGGCGTCGTAGACGGGGTCGAACTCGTCGCGATGCGCGACGCGTGCACGCCCCGTGTGCTCGCGGGCGTCGAGGGCCGCTGCGGCCTCGTCGTATGTGAGGGGAATCATGCGGGTGCACATGGCGATAGCCCACCATCCTTTCTCGGCCTTCTATGAGTCTAGCGGTGTTTTTCGTTGCATCCCGTTTGATAAAATCGATGCGATACCACAAGACCCATATGCGCCGTGCGTCGAGCGCGTTGATGCGACGGGGTCATTGCTTTAAGTGAAACGGACGTGTGCACTTATGCCGACATTGAACTGGATGGGCAAGGAAAAGGTCGTCAACCACCATCGGGACGTGCCTTATCGCATACTCGAGCGCATCCCCGAGAAAGGCGTCTTAGACAGCCGTGGCTCCGACTGCGGAAACATGATCATCCACGGCGACAACCTCGAGGCGCTGAAGAGCCTGCTGCCGGAGTACGAGGGGAAGGTCGACTGCATCTACATCGATCCGCCGTATAACACCGGCAACGAGGGCTGGGTCTACAACGACAACGTGAACGATCCGCGCATCAAGAAGTGGCTCGGGCAGGTCGTGGGCAAGGAGGGCGAGGACTTCAGCCGCCACGACAAGTGGCTGTGCATGATGTACCCGCGCCTCCAGCTGCTGCGCAAGCTGCTCGCTCCGACCGGCGCGATCTTCATCAGCATCGACGATGTTGAAGCAACGAATCTAAAACTGATACTTGATGAGATATTTGGAGTTGAAAAGTTCATTTGTCAGTTTGTCTGGAAGAGTCGTCAAAACAAAGATAACCGCAACATAACGGGCGTCTCGGTCGACCATGAGTATGTGTTTTGCTACGGGCATAAGCTTCGCGGGTCGGCAAGAGATACCTCGCAGTATTCTAATCCCGACAACGATCCGCGCGGAGCCTGGGCAAGTGCCAACATGGTGGGACTTGCAACCGCGGAACAACGGCCGAATCTTCATTACGATCTCATCGACCCTGCAACCGGAATTAATTACGGATGCCCACTGAAGGGCTGGCGTTATGATCGCAACAGCATGGCACACCTAATCGAAGAAAATCGCATCATATGGCCCGCTTCCCCGAGCGGAAGACCAAGAAAGAAGCAATACCTCGCTGAGCTTGACTCTCCCTATACGGGATTCCCCTCAATTGTTGGGCAAGATTGCTATACGAGCTCGGGGACCAAAGAGCTGCGCTCTATATTCGGATCACAAGTGTTCGATTTTCCGAAATGCAGCGCCTTTGTCGGAGAACTTGTAGAGCAAGCTACGTGCAAGCCAGAATCCATCGTTCTTGACAGCTTCGCGGGGTCAGGAACAACGGCGCACGCCGTCTTGAATCTAAACAGGCAAGACGGTCTAAAGCGCAAGTTTATTCTTATCGAAATGGGCGAATACGCTGATAGCGTGACCGCCGAGCGAGCAAGAAGGGTGATAGGCGGATACGGAAATGACCCGTTAACGTCTCCAGGCATCGACTCGGGCTTCTCCTACTACGAGCTCGGCCCCGCGCTGTTCGACGTGGAGGAGCCTCCGATCGCGAGCAAGTCCGCCTCCCCGACAATCTCGCTCAACGCGGACGTGCCCGCCGAGGCCGTGCGCCGCTACGTGTGGCACATCGAGACGCGCGCCGAGTACGTCGACCGCACCAGGGAGTGCCCATGGCTGCTCGGCGAGCACGCCCAGGCGGCCTACTACCTCGTGTACGCCCCCGGCGAGGAGACGGTGCTCGACTACGACCTGCTCAGGGGATTCCCCGTCAAGGGGTCGCCCACCGTGGTCTACGCGAACCGATGCGCGCTCTCGCCCGACCAGCTCGAGGCGGCGGGCGTCGCGTTCAAGCAGATCCCATCCCAGATTGCGAGGATGTAGCCATGGAGCTCAAGGCCTACCAGCGCGACGTATTGAAGGAAATCGGCCGCTACGCGCGCACCTACGCGATGCTCGGCGACGCGGCGACCGCCTATGGCGTGTTCCTCGGCGCCGCCGGCCTCACACCCGGCAAAGACGGGGTCGCGCCCTACCACGACGACCTCTCCGGCGTACCGCGCGTGTGCGCCAAGGTCCCCACGGGCGGCGGCAAGACGCTCATCGGCGCGGCGGCGGTCGGATGCATCTTCGACGCCCTGCCCGCCCACGACGAGGTCGTGGTGTGGCTCGTGCCGCGCAGGGAGATCCTCTCCCAGACGCTCAGGAACCTGCGGGACCCCGACCATTTCCTGCGCCAGACGCTCGACCGCGACTTCGCTGGGCGCGTCGAGATGCTCTCGAAGGAGGACGGCCTCGCCGGCCGCGGCTTCAACGCGAACACCATGGGCGACGGCCTCACCGTGTTCGTGCTCTCCTACGACTCGTTCAAGAACAAGGAGGGCAGGCGCGCCTACGCGGAGAATTCCGCGCTCGCCGGCCTCACGGAGCTCCAGCGCGCCGGCGGCACTGCCTTCGACGTCGACGGCGCCGACGACACCGCGCTCATCTCGGCGCTCGCGGGCTCCAACCCGCTCGTGGTGGTGGACGAGAGCCACCACGCCGGCAGCAGGCTCTCCGTCGACATGCTCAGGAACCTCAACCCCCGCTTCGTGCTGGAGCTCACCGCGACGCCCGACGCGCGGCGGACCAACGTGATCGCCCAGGCCACCGCGCGCCAGCTCAAGCGCGAGGAGATGGTGAAGCTCCCCGTGGTGGTGTACCGCCGACCCGACAAGCGCACCGTAGTCCAGGACGCCGTCATGCTCCAGCGCAGGCTGGAGGCGGTCGCCGAGTCCGACGAGCGCAGGACCGGCCGTTACATCCGCCCGATCGTCCTCTTCCAGGCCGAGCGGCGCGACTCCGCCGGCGCGGAGACCTACGAGCTGCTGCGCGACCGCCTCGTCGAGGCGGGCATCCCCGCCGAGCAGGTGGCCGTGCGCACCGGCGACGTCGACGAGATCGGCGGCGCCAACCTCATGTCCCGCGACTGCCCGATACGCTTCATCATCACCGTCGAGGCGCTCGCCGAGGGGTGGGACTGCCCCTTCGCCTACGTGCTCGCGACCGTGGCGAACAAGAGCTCCAAGGTGAGCGCGGAGCAGATCGTGGGCCGCGTACTGCGCCAGCCCCACGCCTGTCGCGCGAGCTCGCGCAGCCTGAACATCGCCTACGTCCTCACGTCCTCCGCCGACTTCGACGGCACCGTGCAGCAGGTCGTCGACGGCCTCAACGGCTCGGGCTTCTCGCAGCGCGACGTTGTCGAGGAGCGCGGGGATGAGCCGCCCGCCCCCGCCGAGCCGCTGTTCGAGGCCGGCGGGGGCGCCGATCCCGAAGGGGCAGGCGAAGAGGCCATCGGCGCGCTGGACCTGTCCGGCGCCACGGAGGGAGGACGCCCTCCCCAGGGTGACGAGATGGACGAGATCATGGCGCGCGGCGGCGAGCTCGAAGAGAGCTACGAGGGTCTCGACTGCAACATCGGCACGGTCGGCGGCGTCTACTGCAGCCTCGGCGGCGACGCCGGCGTCCACGGCATGCGCGAGTCCGTCGCGGACGCCGCCCGCGCGCTGAGGATTCCGAAGTTCCTCGCGCGCGTCGACGGGGGTCTCTTCACGCTCGACGAGGAGTACGTCCCGCTCGAGCGCGAGAACCTGCTCGGTGACTTCAAGCTCTCCAAACTCGGTATCGACCGGGTGCACATCGACGTCACCGCGTTCTCCGACGCCCGCGCCGTGGACCTCGTGGAAGACTCCGACGCATATAAGATCCGCCGCCTCGACGAAGACGTGCGCAACAACATGCGCATGTTGTTCTCGACGCTCTCGGACGAGGGGAAGCGCGACAGCCTTGTGGCGCTCGTGCTCTCCGCCACGACCTCCCAGTTCCGCCGCACCTTCGGTGAGGAGCAGATGCGGTCGTACATCCGGCGCATCGTCGATGACATGGACCAGGCCACAGTGGAGGCGTGCTTCGACAGCGTGGGGTCCGTCGCCAGGTGCGTCCAGGACGCCGTGAGGGAGCTCGCGTCGGAGCACTGTGAGTCGCGGTTCGAGATGATGCTCACGAACGGGTCAATCGTCTGCGATCCCTCCTACAAGCTGCCCGACTCGTTCAGGCTGGCGAGGCCAAACACGAGCTACGCCCAGACGCTTTACGAGGCCGAGGAGGGCGACCTGGACGGCATTGAGCTCAAGATGGCCGACCTGCTCTCCAACAGCGGCCGCATCAGGTGGTGGCACCGCGTGGCTGAGCGCCGCGAGGGAGAGTTCTGCATCAACGGGTTCATCAACCACTACCCGGACTTCCTCGCGCAGACGACCGACGGTGTGGTGCTGGCCATCGAGACCAAAGGCGGCCACCTCATCGGCGAGGACTCCGAGGCTAAGCTCAGGCTCGGCACCCGCTGGGCGGATATGGCAGGGCACGAGTTCCGCTACGTGATGGTGTTCGAGAGCCAGAAGCTCGACATGGCGAACTCGCTCACGCTGGCGGAGTTCAGCAGCGGGGTACTTGGGTGCTAGGCCTACGACCAGCCCGTCACGGAGGTGAGCGGTGAACGACGAATTGAGCTTCACAATCGAAATTCCCTGTGATGATGACGGATTCGTTCTCATGCAGTGCCCGCAATGCGGGGAGCTGTTTAAGCTCAGGCTGAGCGACTATGAATCTGACGAGGTCCTCGAGGTCTACTGCCCGGCGTGTGGCATCGCTTCAGATAGCTACCTCACCGACGAAGTTGTTGAGCTAGCCATGACCATCGTGCAAAACAAGGTAATTGAGGAGCTTCACGGTGAGATGAAGCGTCTAGAACGCAAGACCCGTGATAAGGCGGTGTCGCTTCAAGCGGGGACATCACCAAAACCCGACTATGAGCCACCGCTGAAAGCTCCTATTGACGCTTTGGCGGCGGTGTCGTGCCAGCATTGCGGAGGTGAGGCGAAGGTGTCGCGCCTTCTTAAAATGTCGATTTTCGTTTGTCCTTTATGTGGGGTGAGCAATTTCAATGAACGATAAGACCAACCTGAAACGATGCCTCTTCCTCTTCCATAAACAGGCAAGCAGGCTGCTGAAGTCGGAATTTGATGACTCACCCTTGCCACTCCAGAGGTTTCTCGAACATATTGAGGCTGAACCTATCATCCGAGAGTACATCAACGATTGCACCAACCTCCATACACCCGAGGGATTTAGCGCGATAAGCCAGTGCGATGAGGTGACCGCTGATTATTACGGAACGTTCGGACCCTTCAGTACTAACTCGCAAGAAGAAAGCGCGCAGGTCTATCTCATTTTGAAGGAGCTTGTAGCCCGAAACGCTCAAGGCCGGAGCAACTTCTTTATGGGCTATGGCACTGGTTCCAAAAAATGGCAAGACAAGTATCGAGGCTTTTTGGACAGCGTCGCACAACGTCTTATCGATAACATAGACTGCCATCTAAACATCATCGGAATAGAGTCCGGTCTTGACGACTCCGGGGATGCCATGACGACTATCTTCAATGCCCCTGTTGGAAGCGCACAAGTCAATCAGGCAACGGGACAGTCTGTAGTCAAAGCAACGCAACAAAACGGCGTAGCCTCCCAAGAACTCAGTAAACTCCTCAACGGGGTGTTTGATGCAGCCAGAAGCGAATTGGGCAATGGTGAAACCCTGCAGGATATCGAAGAAAACCTGAACTCTATTCGAGAGCAGATGATGAGCAATAGTCCAAAGCGCGGAATAATCAGAGGCTCCGTTTCCCTTCTGAAGAACATCAACGCTGGTGTCCAGTTTTCCGCAGCATTGGCAGCTCTGATAGAGTTTCTTATTGAACACGGAATCACGATTCCCCTTTAACCACAAAGTCTCATTGTTCTGCACTTGTGACGCGCCCGCCCACTGTCCGGCATTGACGGTGTGCGGGCGCTTTTCTGTATCGCCGCCCGAACTTGAAAGGCGGTCCTTTATGGGCAGTGAGAACGATGGTGCGTCCCTGCAGGCGCGGGGCGCGAGTCAGCAGGCGGCACAGAGCACACGAAACTGTGAGGTTGCCGAGAAACTCCGCGCCGAGATGAACGAGCTGCACGCCGTGGGCGAGGCGTAGGGCGTCGAGTTCGAGATGAAACTCGCGGACGCCAAGAGCATGAACGCCGTGACAGCAAAACATTGATCAACAAGGCGATGCACCCCGACCAACCCAACGATAGAATCGTACACACAGCGAAACTGCAAACGAAAGGCCGTCACCATGAACGCTTGGATGATTCGCGCGGGGCGCGGGGGAACGTTCGCAACCGATTGGGTCGAGAACAGCATCATCGGCATTGGTTGGGACTTCGACGGCCTGGACATCGCCAACATGGACCGCGACCAAATCAGAGCCGCATACGCTGCGGCGCACCCCGCCGAGAGCAAGCAGAAGGTCGCGACCAGCGTTGGGCAGGTATTCCGTTTTGCCCATTCCATGGAGCAGGGGTCAACCGTCGTCATGTACGACCCCGCCGAACGCCTCTACCACATCGGCGTCATCGCCGGCCCCTGCTCACCCGTGCCGGAGCCCGAAGGCATAACCTACACGCGTGCCGTCACTTGGAACAAAACCGCACCGCGCGATGTGCTCTCGCAATCTTCCAAGAACTCGCTTGGCGGCATTCAGACCATCTTCGCCATCTCAGCCGAGGTCATGGCCGATCTGGAGTCGGCAGCCGCTCATAAGCGTCCGGCGGCGGGCGTCGGGCTCGCCTGCAACCCCGACGAGCCAGCCCAAGCTTCCAGCGATGACTCATCCAGTGACGACGAGGCGCTCGCCGCCACATACGACAACGGCATCGAGCTCATCAAGGACCGCGTGAGTCAACTCGGTTGGGAGGACATGGAGCGTCTGGTGGCGGGCATGCTCAAGGCGATGGGTTATTGCGCCCGCGTGACACCCAAGGGCCCCGATGGTGGACGCGACGTGATCGCCTCCCCCGACGCGCTGGGACTCGAGTCTCCGCGCATCGTGGCGGAGGTCAAGCACCGCAAGGGAGCCATGGGCGCGCCCGCGGTGCGCTCGTTCATCGGCGGGCTCCGCGCGGGCGATCGCGGGCTCTACGTCTCCACCGGGGGCTTCACCAAGGAGGCCCGCTATGAGGCCGACCGCGCCAATGTCCCCGTGCGCCTGCTCGACCTCGACTCCTTTGTTCGCCATTACGTCGAGGTCTACGACAAGGCCGACGACGAGACCCGCAGCATCCTCCCGCTCACCCGCATCTGGTGGCCGGCGTAAGCGGGCATCCGATACAACTCACATCGAATTAACGGTATCTTCTCGCCTCAATCGTGGTATAAACAAGTTGGAGACGTCGTATAGACGTTTCCTCCAAGTCGCGGAGGGGTGTCCCTCCGCTTTTTGTATTGAGGGGTCGCATGAGCGAAGTCAGCATCTTCGTCGATGAGTCCGGTGGGCAGGGCGGGGACTCGAAATATTATGTCCTGACCATGCTTTTCCATGACCAAGCCGATGACATCGCGCCGATCATCGACTGCCATCGCAAGGGGCTTGCTGAACGAGGACTCCTCGACCTGCCGTTCCACGCCGGGCCGCTGATGAACGGCCACGATCAATATGAGGGGATGCCTCTCGAAAGACGCAAAGCATACTTCTCGCTCTTTTTTATCGATTTGCAGCACCTCCCTATCACTTACCAGACCTTTTTCTACAAGAGAAACGAGTTTGCAGACAAAGAGGCGCTGTCGAACCGCATGCGTCGCGATATCACCACCTTTCTGTTTGACAACCTCTCCTTCTTCCAGTCGTTTGAAAAGGTAAAGATCTATTACGACAACGGTCAGCAGATTGTTGCAAGCGCGCTCCATGCAGCCATCGAGTATGTCCTCTCGACCAACAGCTATCTTTACAGGAAGAGCAAAAACGCCGACTTCATCTTGGCCCAGGCGGCTGATTTCCTCTGCGCTATAGAACTCGTCGCTCGCAAATTCGACAACTCAGAAGCTTCAAGAACGGAAGAGAAATTCTTCGGCAGCGCTCGCAACTTCAAAAGAAACTACCTCAAGAAGGTCAGACGCAAGCTTCTACGGGAATAAGTGATCCCCATGGGGCAGAGCACGGGCGCATCGAACAGAATCGAGAACATCTCGACCTCAAACAAGCGCCTGCGCGAGCTCATGCTCGAAAAGGCAGAGCCAAAAAACCGTGACGAGCGCGAGATCGCCGGCTATCGCTATGTTCTGGACCTCATCCACGAGAGTCATGGTGGCATCCCTGACCCGTTCAACGACGGCAATGGGCGCATGAGCAGGCTACTCACGCTGCTGCTCATGTATCGCTCCGGCTACGACGTGGGAAAGTACGTCTCGATCGAGAAGGAGATCGAACGCACAAAAGAGACCTACTACGAAGCCCTTGCCGTAAGCTCCCAAGGCTGGCGGGAAGGAAAGAGCGACTACGTCCCCTTCGTCACCTACATGCTCGGAATCATTGATGCCTGCTACCGAGAGCTCGCCAACAGGTTCCCTCTCGTGGGCGCCCCCGCGGACAACGAGGAGGCCATTCGCGCCTTCTTCGACCGGCTGATCGGCTCGGCCACAAAGCGGGAGATCATGGACGCCAACCCGGAGATGAGCCAGCGCACGCTGGAGCGCATCCTCTCGAAGCTACAGCAGGAAGGCATGATCGAGAAAATCGGCGCCGCACGATCGACCGCATATCGGCGGTGCTAAGGCGTCACAACGCCGTGGGCGTGACACAACGGGAGGTCGCTACGAGGCCGACCGCGCCAACGTGCCCGTGCGCCCGCTCGACCTCGACGCCTCCCAAGCGAATCGTAAGATCAACTGCGCGTTGTTGTGGACAAAGGAGTCAAGACGCGCAATGTCGGTCTCATCGAAGCCTTCTATCTCCGACCACTCAAACGCGGGAAGCGTGCACATTGCAGAATCAAAGCCCAAATCGACGGGGCGCTCAATAGAAACCTGCACCTCGCCGCCATCGAGGACGTTGGAAAACGCCAGCTGCGTCCCGTCCTCGAGCTCCGCATAGTTGTAGAACATCGCGCACCTCCACAGCCACTCTATCGCCAGATTATACCCGCGCGCTATCATTCCGCATTTCCAAGGGAAACAAAGCGGCGTTGCACAGCATGACGACTTGAATTATAGCCTACACAACTCTCTCTCCTATTGAATATACAAACACCTGTTCGATGGATTTCGATTGGACGCCACCGCATGCGGGCCTGGCTATGTTACGGTATTCATTTACATGGCTGCAAAGACGCACAAGGGACCCACCGAGAGAGCGAGCATGGCAAAGAACACCGCAAACTATGGCAACGACAGCATCCGTCAGCTCAAGGACGAGGAGCGCGTACGCCTGCGCCCCGCCGTCATCTTCGGCTCGGACGGGCTCGACGGCTGCGCGCACGCCGCCTTCGAGATCCTGTCCAATGCCGTCGACGAGGCGCGCCAGGGCTACGGCAACCTGATCACCCTCACCGCCTTCCGCGACGGCTCCATCCAGGTCGAAGACAACGGCCGCGGCTGCCCGCTTGATTGGAACCCCTCCGAGAAGCGCTTTAACTGGGAGCTCGTCTTCTGCGAGCTCTACGCCGGCGGCAAGTACAACAACAACGAGGGCGGCGACTACGACTTCTCGCTCGGCACCAACGGCCTGGGCTCCTGCGCGACCCAGTACGCCTCCGAGTACATGGACGTCACGGTCTGGCGCGACGGCAACAAGTACTCCCTCCATTTCAAGAAGGGCAAGGTCGTGGGCGCCAAGAAGAAGGCGCTCGAGATCGAGCCCGCCGATGGCAACCGCACCGGCACCACCATCAAGTGGCGCCCGGACCTGGAGGTCTTCACCTCGATCAGCATCCCGCATGAGTGGTACCGCGAGACCATGCGCCGCCAGGCCGTGGTCAACGCCAACGTGACCTTCCGCCTGCGCATCGAGGGCGACGACGGCGAGTTCACCGAAGAGGACTTCTGCTATCCCAAGGGCATCGAGGACTACGTGCTCGAGAAGGTGGGCGCCGATTACCTGACCGAGCCCTTCTTCATCGAGGCGGAGCGCCGCGGCCGCGACCGCGAGGACCTGCCCGACTACAACGTCAAGATCACGGCCTGCCTGTGCTTCTCGCGCACCTTCCAGATGCAGGAGTACTACCACAACTCCTCCTGGCTCGAGAACGGCGGCTCACCCGAGAAGGCGGCCCGCAGTGCGCTTACCAGCGCAATCGACGCCTATATCAAGCAACAGGGCAAGTACAACAAGAACGAGAGCTCCATCAAGTGGCAGGACGTCCAGGACTGCCTGGTGCTGGTGACCAACTGCTTCTCCACCCAGACCTCGTACGAGA
>SAMEA3387478__coassemble_2547_pt1 | contig 13142 bp, 12 predicted proteins | sample SAMEA3387478__metabat2_high_PE_032 | metagenome-assembled genome bin SAMEA3387478 (sample SAMEA3387478) | Felis catus | biome: Faeces | place: United Kingdom | collected 2012
GAGGGCCACAGCATGATTCTCCTTGTCGACAAGATCGAAAAGTCATTTGGCGCACGCACGCTCTTCTCGGGCGCCACGCTGCAAATCAACGCGGGCGAGCGCTACGCGCTTGTGGGGCCCAACGGCGCGGGTAAGACCACGCTGCTCAAGATCATCATGGGCATCGACAGCCCCGACGCCGGGTCGATCACGTTCGCCAAGGACACGAACGTGGGATATTTGGAGCAGGAGACCAAACTCGCCTCCGATACGACCATCATCCAGGAGGTCATGGACGCCGCCATCGAGATCAAATCGATGGGTGAGCGCGCTGAGGAGCTGCAGCTGAAAATCGCCGAGGCGGGGGAGAGCGGGGACGTCCCGCGCGCCCTTCTCGATGAGTACGGCCACGTCCAGGACCGTTTCGAGCGTCTGGGTGGGTACGAGCTCGAGAGCAACGCGCGCCAGATCCTCGCCGGCCTGGGTTTCAAGCCCTCTGATTTCGATCAACCCTGCTCGGAGTTCTCCGGCGGCTGGCAGATGCGCATCGCGCTCGCCAAGCTGTTCCTGCGCCACCCGGACGTCCTGCTTTTGGACGAGCCGACGAACCACCTCGACCTCGAAAGCGTCCAATGGCTGCGCGGCTTCATCTCCGCCTATGAGGGCGCCGTGCTCATCGTCTCCCACGACCGCGCCTTCATGGACGCCTGCGTGGACCACGTCGCGGCGCTCGAGAACCGCCGCATCACCACCTATACGGGCAACTACAGCTCGTATCTCAAGCAGCGCGAGGACAACCTCGAGCAGATGCGCGCCAAGCGCGCGGCCCAGGAGCGCGAGATCGCCCACATGCAGGTGTTCGTGGATAAGTTCCGCTACAAGCCCACCAAGGCGGCTCAGGCCCAGGAGCGCATGCGCCGCATCGAGCAGATCAAAAGCGAGCTCGTGATCCTGCCCGAGGGCCACAAACACGTGCACTTCAAGTTCCCCGACCCGCCGCGTTCCGGCGATATGGTCATCAAGCTCGAAGGTCTCACCAAGCGCTTTGGCAGCAAGACGCTCTACGAGAACGCCGACCTCACGCTCTACCGCGGCGACCGCGTCGCCCTGGTGGGCCCCAACGGCGCCGGCAAGTCGACGCTGCTCAAGCTGCTGCTGGGCAAGGAGGCGCCGAGCGAGGGCACGCGCGAGCTCGGCGTGAATGTGGGCGTCGCGTACTATGCGCAGCACCAGCTCGAGGGCCTCAACGAGGCCAACACCGTCTTGCAGGAGATCGACTCCGTCGCGCCGACGTGGACCGTCCCGCAGCAGCGAAGCCTTTTGGGCGCGTTCCTCTTCGCCGGCGATGACGTCGACAAGCGCGTGCGCGTGCTCTCGGGCGGCGAGCGCGCGCGCCTGGCGCTCGCCAAGATGCTCGTTGCCCCCGAGGCGCTGCTCTGCCTGGACGAGCCCACCAACCACCTCGATATCGATTCGGTCGACATGCTCGAGGAGGCGCTCAAGAACTTCCCGGGCACCATCGTGCTCATCAGCCACGACGAGCATCTGGTGCGCTCCGTCGCCAACCGCGTGGTCGATATCCGCGATGGCAAGATGACCGTGTATGACGGTGATTACGAGTACTACCTCTTCAAGCGCGAGGATTTGGCGCAACGCGCGGCCGCTGCCGCTGCGAGCGCACCGGGCCCCTCCGCACCCGTAAAGCCCGCGGTTGTCGAGCGCTCGGCGGATGCGGCCCCCGCCGTTCGCGAGGGTAGGAAGACAAAGGAGCAAAAACGCGCCGAGGCGGCGGCTCGCGCCGAGCTCAACCGGCGCCTCAAGGGCACCAAGGACCGCCTCAAGAAGGTCGAGGCTGCCCTCGAGGTGAAGCGCGCCCGCTACGACGAGCTCATTGCCCTCATGGCGAGCGAGGAGCTCTATGCCGATCAGGACAAGTTCAACGAGGCCCTTGCGGAGTACAACGCGCTCAAGCAGGAGCTCCCGGGCCTCGAGGACGAGTGGCTCGAACTCTCGACCACTATCGAGGAGGAGACCGCCCGTGGACTCGCGTAGGGCCGCCGCCATCGCCTTGACGGTCGTCGGCATGGCGTGCCGCGTCATCGCGCTCGTGCTGTGCGCGCTCACGGTGGCGCTCTGCTTCAACGGCGTGGCCACCAAGCTCAACATCGTCACGTTCGTGGTCGAGCTCACGCAGACGCTTCCCGACGTCATCGCCGGGTACGGGCTGATCGCCACGCCGTTCGGGGGCGTCTTCAGGTTCGATTTCGCCTGCATGGCCGTCGTGTTCTTTGCGCTCGACTACCTGTGTGCTCGTTGCGCCCGCACGCTTCGATAGGATCATTACGATGAACATACCGTATCTGGTGAGCCTTCTCTCGAGCGCCTGCGCGCTCATCATCGGCATCGTCATCCATGAGAGCGCGCATGCCCTCGCGGCCTATGCGCTCGGGGACCGAACGGCGCGCTCACGCGGCCGCGTCTCGCTCAACCCGCTCAACCATATCGACCCCTTTGGCACGGTGCTGTTGCCGCTCATCATGATCTTGGCCGGCGGTCCGGTCTTCGCGTTCGCCAAGCCGGTCCCGGTGTACGTGAACAACCTCAAGAACCCGCGGCGAGACGAGGTGCTCATCTCGCTTGCCGGGCCCGCCTCCAACATCGTCCTCGCCTGCATCTGCGCGCTCATCCTTCGCGGCATGCCGGGCGCCACGCTCGTGAGCCCGCTTTCGAGCGGGGTCGCCAACCTCCTCGTGGGTTTCCTGTTCACGGCGATGTCGGTCAACCTGTCCCTGGCGTTCTTCAACCTCATCCCCTTGCCGCCCCTGGACGGCTCGTCGATCCTCGTGCTGTTCCTCAAGGGGCGCGCACTGCAGACGTACTACGAGGTTCAGCGGTACGCCATGCCCATCCTCATCGTCGTCCTCTACGTGTTGCCCAGCGTGCTCCACATCGACCTGCTCGATTGGTATTTCGGTGTTACCGTCGACCCGCTGTTCCTGGGCCTGCTGCGCTTCGCGCTCGGCGCGTAGTGCGCTACACTAACCTACGTATGTGCATCGACTGCCAAGGGGGAGGATCGTGTCCTATCGAGTTTCCACGCAAGGGTACTCGGGTCCCTTCGACCTCCTGCTGCAGTTGGTGAGCAGGCAGAAAGTCGATATCGGATCGATTTCCATCGCCGAGGTCGCCGAGCAGTACCTTGCGGAGGTCGAGCGGCTCGAGGCGCTCGACCTGGATGTCGCGAGCGATTTCCTGCTCGTCGCGGCCACGCTTTTGGACATCAAGGCCGCGTCCCTCGTCCCCGAGGACGCCGATCGCCCGCGTTCGCGCGCCGATGAGGAGCTCGATGACGAGTTGGAGGGCCTTGACGCCGACTCCCTGCGCGAGGTGCTCATCCAACGCCTGATCGCGTACAAGCAGTTCAAGGGCGCCGCGGCGGCGCTGGGCGCGCGCATGGAGGCCGAGTGCCGCATGCACCCGCGCGTCGCCGGACCCGACCCGGAGTTCCTCAACCTCATGCCCGATTATCTCGCGGGCATCACCTTGAGGGGCCTCGCGGTCATCTGCGCGGACCTGGACGGCAAGCGCGAGACGTTCCTCCTGGAGGCGGAGCATGTGGCCCCGCACCGGATTCCCATCGAGCTCACCGTCGCATCCGTCGACCGCGTGACCATTTCACACCCCCATACGACGTTTCGCGAGCTTCTGGATGGGGACGCCACGACCGAGCAGGTGGTCGCCACCTTTCTGGCCATTCTCGAGCTCGCCAAACGCGGGTCGCTCGTCCTCGAGCAGGACGAGAACTTTGGAACCATTCGCATCGACCGCGTGGAGGGCGCGCCGGAGTATCATCCCAGCGACGGATCCCTCTTTGACGAGGAGGACTAGATGAACGATCTCGAGTCGCTCGAAACCGACTCCCTCAAGGGCCCGCTGGAGGCGCTGTTGCTCGTCTCAAGCGACCCGGTGAGCGCCAGCCAGCTCGCCTCCGTCCTGGATGCGACCCCCGGCGAGGTGGCATCGCTTTTGGCCGAGCTCAAGGTCGAGTACGAGGAGGCCAACCGCGGCTTCCAGCTGCGCGAGGTGGCCGGCGGGTGGCGCCTGTTCACGCATCCCGCCTATCACGAGCAGGTGGAGGCCTTCGTCCTCTCCTGGGACACGCAGCGCCTTTCCCAGGCCGCCCTCGAGACGCTCGCCGTCATCGCGTATCACCAGCCCGTCACCCGCGAGATGGTCAAGGGCATTCGCGGCGTCAACTCCGACGGCGTGATCTCCTCCCTCGCCGACAAGGGCCTCATTCGCGAGATGGGTCGCGACCCGGAGCGCGGGCAGGCCATCATCTACGGTACGACGAATGCCTTTTTGGAGAAGTTCGGCCTGCGCAGCACGCGCGATTTGCCCGATCTTGAGCAGTTCGCCCCCGATGAGCAGGCGCGTCAGTTCATTCGCGAGCGCTTGAGCGGCAGGACGATCCAGTCGACCCTCGACGAGGTGGACGAGGACCTCGAGGAGGAGCGTGAGCTTATCGAGGGGAGCGATCCCGACGAGGGCCATATGATCGGCGGCGATGCGTCCGATGGGGAACTCGATGCGTAGCGATCGGGACATCGAGCGCACGCCCCCCAAGGTCCACCCGGACGACGAGCGCGTGGTGCCCATGCGGCTGCAGCGGTTCCTGGCTCGCGCCGGCGTCGCGAGCCGCCGTGGGTCGGAGGCCCTCATGAGCGCGGGGCGCGTGAGCGTGAACGGTGAGGTCAAGACTGAGCTGGGCACCAAGGTCGACCCCGCCGTCGACCAGGTGGCCGTCGACGGCGTCCCGGTCGTGTTGGGGGTGGGAGCCGCCTACCTCATGCTCAACAAGCCCGCCGGCGTTCTCACCACCATGAGCGATCCGCACGGGCGCCCGTGCGTGGCGGACATCATGCCCGTCCGTTCGTATCCCGGGCTGTTCCCCGTGGGGCGCCTTGACATGGACACCACCGGGCTGCTGCTCTTCACCACCGACGGCGACTTGGGCCACGCCCTGCTGCACCCCTCGCGCCACGTGTGGAAGACCTACGTCGCGGTGGTCGACGGCGTGTGCCGCGAGGGCGATCTGGAGCCGTTGCGGCGCGGCATCACCTTGGATGACGGCCCGTGCCAGCCGGCGCGCTGCGCGCTGCTCGCCGAGCGAGACGTGCGCGACATCGCGCCACACGGCCTTCGAGCCGGCACCACCGCGGTGCGCATAGAGATCCGCGAGGGCAGGAAGAACCAGGTCAAGCGCATGCTCTCCAAGATAGGCCATCCCGTTCTCCGCCTGCATCGCCTGCGCTTCGGCCCGCTTGAGCTCAACGACCTGCCGTGCGGCTCTTGGCGCGAGCTCACGCCCGCCGAGGTCGCGGCCCTGCAATCAACCCCTGCTGTAGAGGAGATTTCCGCATGATCATCGCTATTGACGGACCCGCCGGTTCCGGCAAATCCACCATCGCCCGCGAAGTCGCCCGCCGCTTCGGCTTTGCCAAGCTCGACACCGGCGCCATGTACCGCTCGGTCGCGCTCGCCGCGCTGCGGCGCGGCGTCGACCTCGACGACGCCGACGCCGTCGCCGCCCTGGCTCGCGGGCTTTCCATCACCTTCGGCTCCGAGTGCCATGGCAACGTCTCCGTCTTCGTCGACGGCGAGGATGTGAGCGAGGCGATTCGCACACCCGAGGTGGACCGCAACGTTTCGGCCGCCGCGGCGAACGCCGGTGTCCGCGCCGCCATGCTCACGCCGCAGCGCCTGTTCGCCGAGGGGCGCGATGTCGTTGCCGAGGGCCGCGACATCGGCTCGGTCGTGTTCCCCAGCGCCGAACTCAAGGTGTTCCTGACCGCCGATCCGCGCGAGCGCGCCCGTCGCCGCGTGCTGCAGCGTCATGAGGGCGAGCATGTCGATGACGCCCTGTTCGATGCGGAGATCGAGCAGACCCTCGCCGACATCGAGCGCCGTGATGCCATCGATTCGCAGCGCGCCGCGGCGCCTCTCGTCTGCCCTGAGGACGCGGTGCGCATCGACTCCACGAGCTTCACCATCGAGGAGATCGTGAATCAGATCGAGCGCCTCATCGCCGAGCGGAGGTAGCGCATGGCACGCGAAGGCAAGGTCTCGGGCCTCAACGCCGCGTCCCACTACGATGCGGCCATGAGCGTCTTTCCCTGGTACGAGCGCGCCATCTACGCATTGGTGATGGCGGTGCTCTGGGCGTTTTCCAAGCTCATGTGGCGCTGGAGCGTGGACGCCCCCTCAAAGCTCCCCGAGCGAGTCGAGGGCTCCACCGGTTCCGTCGTCATCTGCAATCACACCTCCATGGCCGAGGTCGTCGCGCTCGTGCCGTATCTGTGGGCGCGCGGGCACCGCGTTCGCCCCATCTTCAAGTCCGAGTTCAACAAGATCGGCATCGCCCGATGGGCCTTCGCGCTCGCGGGCGGCATCCCCGTCGAGCGCGGCGAAGCCGACATGGCGGCGCTGCGGGCGGCGCAGCATGCGCTTCAGCGCGGCGAGGACGTGCTCATCTTCCCCGAGGGCACCCGCATCCGCACCGATGACCAGCCCGTCGAGATTCACGGCGGCTTCGCGCTCATCGCGCAGATGGGCAAGGCCCGGATCCTGCCCATGGCCGTATGCGGGTTTCGCGATGTGACGCCCGAGGGCAAGAAGCTCATGCGTCCCGTCACTTGTTGGATCGCGGTGGGCGACGCGCTCGACGCGAAGGATGCGCCCCAGGGCCTCAAGCGCCGCGAGCGCGCGCAATGGGTCGAGAACGAGTCGCTCGAGCGCATGTACGCCCTGCGCGACGCCTTGCGCGCCGCTCACCCCGGGAGGTTCTGACAATGACACTCACCATCGAGGTCGCCCGCCATGCCGGCGTGTGCTACGGCGTCGAGCGCGCCCTGACCCTTGCGGCGGAAGCGGCGCGCGAGGCGCGCGGTCCGGTCCGCACGCTCGGCCCGCTCATCCATAACCCGCTGGTCGTCTCCGAGCTCGAGCATGCCGGCGTGACGGTGGCCGATTGCGTCGAGGAGGTCGATGCCGGAACGGTGATCATCCGCGCCCATGGCGTCGTGCCCCAGGTCGTCGACCGGGCCGAGCGTCTGGGGTTGACGGTGCTGGACGCCACATGCCCCTACGTCAAAAAGGTGCACATGGCCGCGGAGAAGCTCGTGCGCGAGGGCTACCAGCTCATCGTCGTGGGGGAGAGCGGCCACCCCGAGGTCGAGGGCATCATGGGACACGCCGATGAGCGCGCCCGCGTGGTCTCCTCACCCGCCGACCTCGACGCCATCGAGCTGTCGCGCAAGGTGGGCGTCGTGGTGCAGACGACGCAGACCGTGGGCACGCTGAGCTCGATCGTCTCCGCGCTTCTTTCGCGCACGGCGGAGCTGCGCGTCATCAACACCATCTGCGCCGCCACACAGGAGCGCCAGGACAGCGCCGCCGAGCTCGCCGCGCGCGTTGACGTCATGATCGTCGTGGGCGGGAAGTACTCCGGCAACACGCGTCGACTTGCCCAGATCTGCCAGATGGGCTGCGCCCATACGCATCATATCGAGGACGCCTCCGAGCTCGAGGCCTCCTGGTTCGCCGGCGTCGAGCACATCGGCGTCACCGCCGGCGCCTCGACGCCGGCCGCGCACATCGACCGCGCCGTCGAGAAGATCCGCGCGCTCACGGAGGCCCGATGAGCGAATCGACCCTCACGTCCGCCGATCTGGCCGATGGGGGCTCCGCTTTCGACGTGCCCCCGTCGTCACCGACCGTCCCGGCGTACGCATCGACCACCGCGCCGTACGGTTCGCTCGCGCCCGACGGCGGCGAGGGGGCGCTCGTCATAGCCGTCGTCCCCGAGTCGCCCGCGGACGATCTCGGCATCGAGTGCGGGATGCGCGTGCTCAGCGTCAACGGCAAGCCCCTCACCGACATGATCGTCTGGCTGTGGGAAAGCGACGGGGATGACGTTGAGATCGAGGTGTTCGACCCGCGCGACGACACCGTGACGCCTGCGATTCTTGAGCGCTTCCCCGGGGAAGAATGGGGCATGGAGTTCGACGGCGCGGTCTTTGACGGCATGAGGACGTGCGTGAACGCCTGCGTGTTCTGCTTCATGAACATGCTGCCCAAGGAGAGCCGCAACACGCTCACCATCCGCGACGACGACTATCGGCTCAGTTTTTTGCAGGGCAATTTCGTCACCCTCACGAACATGACCGACGCCGAGGTCGACGATGCGATCGACAAGATGCTCTCGCCCATGAACGTGAGCCTGCACGCCATCACCCCGGAGTGCCGACGCAAGCTGATCGGCCGCAACGCCCCCCGGGGCATCGAGGTGCTCGAAAGGTTCCTCGACGCCGGCATCGAGATCCATGCGCAGATCGTGCTCTGCCCCGGCTTGAATGATGGGGACGAGCTGCTGTCCACGCTGAGATACGTCGAGGCGCGCCCCGGCATCACGAGCCTCGCCATCGTGCCCCTTGGATTCACCAAGCACCAGAAGCGATTCGCGACCTCGTATTCCGACGACGTCGAGGCGTCTCGCGCCGTCGTGCGGATGCTCGAGCCGTTCCAGCAGCGCGCCCGCACGACGCGCGGCGCGACGGTCTTTCAGCTCGCGGACGAATTCTACATCGACGCCGAGCTTCCCGTTCCCCCCGCGGAGACCTACGACGGGTTCCCGCAGTTCTACGACGGCATCGGCATGCTGCGCAGCTTCCTCGACGAGGCGGACGCGCTGCGGCGCGATCGAGCCGAGGACCTTTCCGCCGCAGGCGAGCTGCTTGCGGCTGACGGCCGCCGGGCCCTCGTCATCTGCGGTGAGGCGGCCCAAAGCACCTTCGACGCATTCTGCGCGGCTTTCGCTCCCGCGGGCGCCGTCTCCTCCCGCGCCATCAAGAACGAGTACTTTGGCGGCAACGTCAACGTCACCGGCCTCATCTGCGCCTGCGACCTTATGGCGCAGCTCCCGCAAGACCTCGCCAACGTCACCGTCCTCATCCCCGACGTGATGTTCAACTACGATTCCCTCACCCTTGACGGAGTTGAGAGGTGCTCCATCACCGCGGAGCTCGAACGCCGCGGCGCCACCGTCCGCTATGCGACCCCCGCCCCGTCCCAGCTCCTCGATGCCCTGTTGACGGGCTAGTCTTTGCTGCAAAGCGAAGGGATTCTCCCTTGCAGGTTACCTGCCGTTCTGTTGAAGTCGCGCCGCTGTGCTCCGGGAGGAAGCGGGTGGTGTGGCGTGGGCACGCGCATTTCCGGGGCCTGGCATATCGTCCGCCGCGAGTCCCGCACGAGCCGAAGGCCCCTTATGGGGCCTTCGCGCGAACAGGACTGTCCGAGCGCCGGACGACATGCCAGGCACCGGAACGGTGGGATGCGAGGCTGCGCCCAACATACGGAGGTTCTGGGACGGACCGCGAGCGCACGGGGCCGCATGGTAAGATTCTTGCAGTTATGACTACTCAAGGAGTACGTATGTCTCGACCCATCGTAGCGATCGTCGGCCGCCCGAACGTGGGCAAGTCGACCCTCGTCAATCGTATCGCCCAGACCTCCGACGCCATCGTGCACCAGAGCCGCGGCGTCACCCGCGACCGCAGCTATCACGTGGCCGACTGGAACGGTCGCGAGTTCATGCTCGTCGACACCGGCGGCATCGAGCCCATGAAGAGCGACGACGTGTTCGCCACCTCCATCCGCGACCAGGCGCTCGCCGCGGCCGAGGAGGCCGCCGTCATCCTGTTCGTCGTCGACGGCTCGGTGGGCGTCACCGAGGAGGACGAGAGCGTGGCGCGCATGGTGCGCAAGCTCAAGAAGCCCACGTTCCTGCTCGTCAACAAGCTCGACAACCCCGCCCGCGAGAACGACAACCTGTGGGAGTTCTACTCCCTGGGCGTCGGCGACCCGGTCGCGGTCTCCGCGCTGCACGGCCATGGCACGGGTGACCTGCTCGACGAGGTCGTCGCCCTTCTGCCCGAGGACACGGGCGAGGAGGAGGACGAGCCCGACACCCTGCGCGTTGCCATCATCGGGCGCCCCAACGCCGGCAAGTCCTCGCTCTTCAACAAGATGATCGGCAACGATCGCTCCATCGTGAGCAACATCGCGGGCACCACGCGCGACGCCATCGACACGGTGGTCGAGCGCGACGGCAAGCGCTACCGCATGGTCGACACCGCGGGCATCCGCAAGAAGAGCACCGTCTACGAGAACATCGAGTACTACTCCATGGTCCGCGGCCTACGCGCGATCGATCGCGCCGATGTGGCCTTGCTCGTGGTCGACGCGTCCACGGGCGTTACCGAGCAGGACCAGAAGGTCGCGAACCTCGCCATCGAGCGCGGCTGCGCGCTCGTCGTCCTGCTCAACAAGTGGGACCTGCTCAAGGACGACTACGAGCGCGATGCCGTCATGGAGACGGTCGACCGCCGCCTCACCATGGCCCCGTGGGCCGAGTACCTGCGCATCTCCGCCATGACCGGGCGCAGCGTGCATAAGATCTGGGACATGGTGGACGCCGCTGCCGAGCGCCGCGCCTGCCACATCACCACGTCGCAGCTCAACCGCCTGCTCACCGACATGCGCGAGTTCGGCCACACCGTCTCCGACGGCAAGCGCCGCCTCAAGATGCACTACGTCACGCAGACCGGCGAGAAGCCCCCGGCGTTCACGTTCTTCGTCAACCACACGGACCTGGTCACCGACAACTACAAGCGCTATATCGAGAACCGCATGCGCGCGACGTTCGATTTCAAGGGCACGCCGATCCGCCTGCGCTTCCGCGCCAAGAAGTCCGACAAGGACAAGGAGTAGGGAATGGGTTCCACGTCCATGCATGCGTGGCTTTGCCTCGCATTGGCCTGCGTGGTCAGTTACGCGCTCTGTGGCATTCCGTTTGGCAAGTTCTTTGCCAAGAGTCTTGCCCATGTGGACTTGCAGAAGGTCGGATCGGGCAACATCGGTACCACAAATGCGCTGCGCGCCGGCGGACCCAAGGTGGCCATCCTCACGCTTTTGTGTGATGTCCTCAAGGCGGTCATCAGCATCAACTGTGCGCTTCCGCTCCTCTCTTGGGCGTTCGGCTGCTCCGTCGCGTCGTTCTACCCCGGCGGTTCACATGATTTCGTCATTGCCGTTCTCGGCATCTCGTGTGTCGTTGGTCACATGTTCAGCTTCTATCTGCGCTTCAAGGGCGGGAAGTCCATCGCCACCGGAGTCGGCGTGCTTTTTGCCATCAACGTGCCCTGGGCCTTGCTGCACCTCGGCATCTTCATCGTGCTCGTCGCCCTTACCAAGTTCGTGAGCGTCGGCTCGATTGCGACTGCCGGGTTGGTCGGCATCACGGCCTGCCTGCTGTTTCCGCACGCGTCCCTCGCGTTCAAGCTCATCATGGGGGCCCTCGGCCTGCTGGTGGTGTGGGCGCATCGCTCCAACATCAAGAAGCTCATGAACGGCACCGAGTCCAAGCTTTCATTTACCAAACGCGTCGACAAGATGGATGAGTGATATGCGCATTGCACTGATAGGCACCGGCTCGTGGGGCACCGCCATGGCGGGCCTCGTCGCATCGCATGGCCATGACGTCGTCATGTGGTCCTACGATGCCGACCCGGTCATCGAGATCAACGAGCGCCATACGAACGCCTGCTACCTCAAGGACTACACCCTGCCCGACAACGTCACGGCGACCAATTCGCACGAAGAGGCCCTTACCGGCGCGGACGCCGCGATCTTCGCCGTGCCGTCCGCGTTTCTACGCGGCGTGGCGCGGGATTGCGCGCCGTATGTGAGCGACTCGCTGCCCGTCCTCTGCCTCGCCAAGGGCATCGAGCTCGGTACCGGTCTTCTCATGAGCGACGTCATCGCCAGCGAGATCGGCCATCCCGAGCGCATCGCCGCGCTCTCGGGCCCCAACCATGCCGAGGAGATCTGCCACGGGTCGCTTTCCGCCTCGACCATCGCCTGCGAGAGCGTCGAGGTCGGCGAGTTCTTCAAGGAGCTCACGCTGAGCCCCGCGTTTCGCGTGTACCTGTCCTCCGATATGGTGGGCGTCGAGCTCTGTGGCGCCATGAAGAACGTCATGGCCATCATCTGCGGTATCGCGGCCGGTTCCGGCATGGGCGACAACGCCCTCGCGCTCATCATGACGCGCGGCCTGGCCGAGATCAGCCGCCTGGTGCATGCCTGCAGCGGCGAGGCGATGACCTGCATGGGTCTTGCCGGCATGGGCGACCTCATCGTCACCTGCACCTCCCGGCACTCGCGCAACCGCACGTTCGGCGAGGCATTCGCCCGCGGCGAATCGCTCGAGGAGTACCAGAGCCGCCGTCGCATGGTCGTCGAGGGCGCCGCCGCTGCGCGCAGCGTGAGTGAGCTCGCCCGCTCCAAGGGCGTCGAGGTGCCCCTCACGTTCGCGCTCGAGAGCGTCCTGTACGGCGGCGTCACCCTCGAGTCCGTCCTGGAGACGCTCGTCAACCGCATTCCCAACGAGGAGTTCTACGGCCTCGACGAGTAGCGCCTACGGGTGGCCCGCTGCCCTGCGCACGGGGGGTCGCCCGCTGCGGTCCGCCGGGGGCCGGGTCCTTTTGGCCCCCGCCCACATCCATCAATCGCATATCGTCCGTTCGAAAGGAACACGCCATGTCCGCACCCATCAAGATCTCGCCCTCGATTCTTTCCGCCGACATGGCGCATCTGGCGCGCGACCTCGACCGCATCGCCTGCGCGGACCTCATCCATGTCGACGTGATGGACGGGCACTTCGTTCCCAACTTGAGCTACGGCACCGCCATCGTGAAGGCGTGCAAGGACGCGACGGTCATCCCGCTCGACGTTCACCTCATGGTCTCCAACCCCGATGACACCATCGATTGGTACATCGATGCCGGCGCCGACCTCCTGACCGTGCACTACGAGGCCTCGACGCACCTGCATCGCACCATCGCGCACATCAAGGAGCGCGGGTGCAAGGCCGGCGTCGTCCTCAACCCCGCAACCCCCGTCTCCGTCCTCGAGGACATCATCGAGGATGTCGATATGGTCCTGCTCATGAGCGTCAACCCCGGGTTCGGCGGCCAGGCGTTCATTCCGCGCACCATCGAGAAGCTACGGCAGCTCACCGCCTTGTGCGCCTCGCATGGCGTCGC
>SAMEA3387478__coassemble_2561_pt1 | contig 13016 bp, 10 predicted proteins | sample SAMEA3387478__metabat2_high_PE_032 | metagenome-assembled genome bin SAMEA3387478 (sample SAMEA3387478) | Felis catus | biome: Faeces | place: United Kingdom | collected 2012
GGCGCCTCGGGGTTGGGCAGGCTCGCACGGGCGCAGACGCGCAAGGGCTGGTAGAAGTTGACGCCCAGGTAATCCACCGTGTTGTCGCGGATGACGGCAAGGTCGGCCTCGTCGACGACCGGCATGAGGTCGTGCTTCTTGATGAGCTCGACCAGCTCGGGGTCGTAAGTGCCCTTCACGCTCGGGTCGAGGAAGCTCTTGTTGGCGAAGAGCTCGGCGATGTGGGCGGCGCGGACGTCGGCGGGATTGTCGGAACGCGGATAGGCGGGCGTGAGGTTGAGCACGATGCCGATCTTGGCGTCGGGCAGGACCTCATGGCAGGCACGGACAGCCAGCGCGCTGGCGAGCGCCGTGTGGTAGGCAACCTGTACCGCGGCCTTAGGGTCGACCTTGCAGGGGTAGTGATACTGCTGCAGATAGCCGCACTCCACGTGCACGATGGGCTCGTTGAACGTGTACCAGCGCTTGACGACGTCGCCGAACAGCTCGAACGCAATGCGGGCATAGCGCTCGTAGAGGTCGACGACCTCGCGGCTTTCCCAGCCGCCGCGCTCCTGCAGGGCGACGGGCATGTCAAAGTGGAACAGGTTCACGAAGGGCTCGACGCCCTCGTCGCGCAGCGTGCCGAACACGTTGCGGTAGAACTCGACGGCCTCGGGGTTGGGGTCGCCCTCCGGGTCGGGCAGCAGGCGCGACCAGCTGATCGAGGTGCGGAAGGAGTTCTGCCCCGTCTCGTGCAGCAACTCGATATCCTCGCGCCAATGCTCGAAGAACGTCGACGTGTCGGCGGGACCGACGCCGCCGTGGAACTTGTAGGGCTCCTCCTCGAACCAGAGGTCCCAGATATCCGGGGCCTTGTGATCGGCGGTATGGGCGCCCTCCGCCTGGGTCGCGCTCGTGGCGCTGCCGAAGTAGAACCCTTCCGGGAACTTGACGTCCATCGTCTTACCTCTTTCTCTTCACGAACAGGTAGATGCCGCTCACCACGACGATCACCAGACCGCCCACGAGCAGGCCGATGCTCCTCGGTGAACCCTCGGCGGCGCCGAAGTTCGACATCACGATGAAGAAGAAGCCCACGCCCAGCATGAACACGGCCCAAGGCGATCGAAATCCCATGAGTGACAAACCTTCCTTAGTAAAAGGGCCGCCGGTGAGTCTGGGACTACCGGCGGCCGAGTGGGCGCGGCCCGGACGGGCCCGTGCGAGCACGAGGGCCGCGCGATTCAGTCGAGCGCGTAGGCGCGCGGGGGCCTTACTTGGCCTCAGCGGCCTCGGCCTTCTCCTGCTCCTTATTCGCCAGGATGACGAACGGGAGCCAGATGATGAAGGAGACGCCGAGGTTGAGCAGGGCGACCAGGGCGGCCATGATATTGCCGCCGGTGGCGAAGAAGGCGTACAGGCCGACGGGCATGATCCAGGGCACCTGGATGTAGACCGGCGGGATGATGCCCGCATAGGTGAAGCCGAGCGCGATGGCGGCGGTGACCACCGGGACGAGCAGCCAGGGGATGAAGTACAGCGGGTTCAGCACGATGGGCATGCCAAAGATGATGGGCTCGTTGATGTTGAACACGCCCATGGGGGCGGCCAGCTTAGCGATGGTCTTGGAATCCTCACGCTTGGAGAAGAAGAGGATGGCGATGATCAGGCCGAGGGTGAGGCCGGAGCCGCCCATCATGGTGTAAGCATCGAAGGAGCCGCGCGTCCACATGTAGGGAAGCTGGGACAGGTCGTGCGTGGCCTCCCACACGGAGAGGTTCTCGAGCAGGGCCGGGGTGTAGATGCCCTCGGTGATGGGGGCGAGGACGTTCATGCCGTGGATGCCGAAGAACCAGAAGAGCTGGGCCAGGAACTCGACGAGCAGGACCGTGAAGAAGCCGGAGCTCATGCCGAGCAGCGGGCGCTGGATGAACTCGGAGATGAGGTCGTTGGGGTAGGCCCCGGTGGCCACGACGCAGATCTGGGTGATGGCGCCGGAGGCGAAGATGGCGACGACGCCGGGGATCATGGCCACGAAGGCGCTGTTGACCGCGGGCGGGACGGAGTCCGGGAGCTTGATGGTGAGCTTGGCCTTGATGAGCTTGATGTAGATCATCGAGCAGACGAGGCCGAAGATGAGCGCGGTGAACAGGCCGGTGGCGCTGGTGAGCGCGGTGGAGATCATGCTCGGGGCCGTGACGCTCATGCTGACTGCGCCGTCGGCGACGGAGAGGCCCGTCATGCCTGCCGCCTCGAGCGCCTTGACCGCGTCAGGGCTGACGTCGGGCAGCGAGAGGGCGAACTCGGGCGCGAAGTTCATCGTGGCCACGACAGCCGCGAGGGAGACGGCGCCGCCGGAGATGGGCGACACGTCATAGGCCTTGCACAGGTGATAACCGAGGGCGAACGCGAAGCAGAGCGCCAAGATGGAGATGGTGCCGTTGTAGACGTTCACGTTGACGTTGATGAGCTGCGTGCACGCCGTTGTGAAGGCGTTGCCCGCACCCCACCAGGTGTTGGGCAGGTCGCGGAAGAAGACGTTCAGAAGAACGGCGACGGAACCGGCCATGGTAACCGGCATGATGGAGATGAAGCCGTCGCGGATCGCGACGAGGTGGCGCTGGTTGCCGATCTTCTGCGCGATCGGCATGAACTTGGTCTCCATCCAGTGCATGAAACCGTCCATGGGTGATGCCATGTCATCTCTCCTTAGAAAAATCGGGGTGATGAATGAATAGATTCACGCGCACGAACCGTGCGCACGTGCGACGCGCAAACGCGCGGGGCACCTACTCGTGACCGATGAGCTTGAGGCCCTGGTCCAGGACCTTGGCGCCATCCATCATGCCGTACGCCATCATGTCGATGACCTCGACCGGCGTGTCGCCGGCGACGGCCTTGATCTTGTCCAACAGGAAACGCACCTGCGGACCGAGCAGGATGACGTCCGCCTTGTCGGCGTTCGCCTGAGCCTCGGCCTCGGGCACGGCCCAGATGGTGGCCTCGATGCCGCGCTCGGCAGCGCTCGCTTGCATCTTGGAGACCATCAGGCTCGTGGACATTCCTGCAGAGCAGCAAAGCAGAATGTTGACCATGAGCTCTCCTCCTTTCCTTCTCCCCGCACCATGCGGGAACGACATTTCGCGACCGCCGGGGTGGCCGTCGCGATATTCTCATCACCCCACCTTGATGATACGCCGTGGGGCAAAGAATACCCGGACCAAAGCTGGCGCGACTCGCCAGCCGGTAGCATCGCTCGCCTACGCGAACTGCGGCAGGTACGCCTTGTGGGCCTCCATGAGCTCGTCGACCACGACGTTGGCGAGCGCATCGGAGGGGCACAGCGGGTTCATCTCGAGCGCGGCCACCGCCAGGTCGCGGTCGCCGGTGATGGCGGCCTCCACGACCATGCGCTCAAAGCCCTTCATCATCTGGACGTAGCCGGCGATACGGGGCTTGAGCTCGCCCGTGGCGATGGGCTGCGGGCCGTTTGCGGTGATGCGGCAGGCCACCTCGACGGCGCTGCCGCTGGGCAGGCCCTCGATGCAGCCGTTGTTGCGCACGTCGACGTACTGGATGTCGCCGCGGTTGGTGTGGATGGACTCGATGAGGTTGCAGGCCGCGTCGCTGTAGCGGGCGCCGCCACGCTGCTCGAGCTGCTTGGGCTTGACGTCGAGGTTCTCGTCGCGGTAGATCCCGAAGAGCTCCTCCTCGAGCCTGGACACGACCTCGCCGCGCACGTTGCCCTGCTCGAACTGTTCAAGCTCCTCGGCGAGCATCTCGTCGGTGTGGAAGTAGTAGTTGTGGTACGGGCACGGGATCGCGCGGATGCCGCGGATGAACGCGGGCGAGAACGGGATGGACATGAAGTTCTTCATGGCGAGCGCCTCGTCCTCGGAGACGTGCGCGTATTTCTCGACCGCCTCGTCGATGACGGACACGCCGTCCACGAACACGTCGGTGGCGAACACGAAGTGGTTCACGCCCTGGAGCTGGAGCTCCAGGCGGTCCTCATCGACGTCGAGCACGCGGGCGATGCCGGCGTGCATGTTGATGGGCACGTTGCACAGGCCGATGGCGCGGTCGAAGTCGGTGTAGTTGAGGATGGCCTCCTCGATCATGCCGGAGGGGTTGGAGAAGTTGATCATCCAGGCCTGGGGGCAGAGCTCCTGGACCTCGCGCACGAAGTCGAGGATCACCGGGATGGTGCGGAAGGCCTTGAACATGCCGCCGGCGCCGTTGGTCTCCTGGCCGAGCATGCCGTGGGACAGCGGGATGCGCTCGTCGAGCACGCGGGCGGGCAGGCGGCCGATGCGGACCTGGGAGGTCACGAAGTCGGCGCCGTCGAGGGCGGCGCGGCGGTCGGTGGTGAGGATCACCTTGGTGGGCAGGCCGGCGTGCTTGACCATGCGCTGCGCGAGGGCGCCCACGGTCTGGAGCTTCTCCTCGCCCTCAGGGATGTCGACGAGCCACAGCTCGTCCACGGGGAGGTTGTCGTAGCGCTTGATGAAGCCCTCGACGAGCTCGGGCGTGTAGCTCGAGCCGCCGCCGATGGTCGCGACCTTGATGCCGTTTGCCATTGTGGGTCTCTCCTGTTCCTCAAAAGTGAAACGTCGCATGTCCACGTCAAAAGCCAAAAGAAGTCGAACGCCCGAACGCCTGAAATGCGCCGTCCGTCCACCGGTTTGAGCCGGGCGCGGCGGAGGCGCTGCGCCACGGCGAGGGCACCCGGGCGTAGCGGGGCGCCAGGGGCGCATGGCGGCGCGGCGCGCTTAGAGCAAGATGTCGAAGCGCGACCAGGAATCCAGGTAGTCGAGCAGCATCTGCTCATGCGCGGGCAGCGTGCCGATCACGTTGCGCGTGCCGTCGTCGGGCATGTCCTTAAGCACCAGCTGCAGCTCGCCCTTGTAGCGCGGGCTCTCGTTGTTCACCACCACGACGTCGCCGCGCACCAGGCCGCGGCCCACGGGGCGCGCCGGGATGTCCAGGTTCGCGAACTCGACGCGCGACCAGGTGCTGCGCAGCAGGTACGGGCTCACGTCGCCGCGCACCTTGTGCTTGGCGTACGACGCGACCGTGCGCTCGTTCTCGGTGATACCGGCATCGAGCACGGGGCGGAACTGGACCTTGGAGCGGTCGATGCGCTCGATGGAGGCGAGCTCCTCCTCGGTGGCGAAGCAGTTGGAGATGATGATGTCGTCGACGAGGCCCATCGCCGAGAGGTGGCGCGCCTGGAAGTCGAGCGGCAGGTCGCGATGGCACTCGAGCGTGACGAGGCCCTCGTTGAGCGGCCAGGGGCCGAACGCGTCGGCGCGGGGCAGGCCGATGAAGGCGGCCAGGTTGACGCCCAGCTCGCGCACCGCGGCGCTCTCGCGCTCGAAGAAGGCGGTGTCGAGGCCGCTGAAGCGCTGCGGGTAGAAGTTGTGGCACGAGATGAGGTGGGCGCGGTCGGGATCGTGCACGAGCGTGGCGGGCAGGATGCCGTCGGCGCAGCTCGCGTTGAGCTCGATCATGAGGCCGTAGGGGTTGCGGGTCATATCCGCCACCTGGCTGGGCTGGAACGGCTCGTCCAAGCGGATGCCGTCGGCGCCGATCTCGTGGAAGAAGGAGAGTTCGTCGTAGGAGATGCCGAGCTTGGCAAAGACGTTGGGGGCGACGTCGAACACGACCTTCATGCCGTTGGCGTGCGCGCATGCCGTGAGCTCGGCGGACTCGTGCTTGACCTGCTCCGGGTCCCCTTCCACGGACAGCAGGCACGAGAAGATGCGGGCAAAGCCGTGCGCCGCCGCGCGCTCGATGTACGCGCAGTCCTGCTCAACCGTCGAATGCTCGGGATACAGCGAGATTCCCCACTTCATACGCCCGCACGCTCCTTCTCAACTTGCCGGCCTTGCGGCCCCACGGCCTTTGTGTGCATCTGATGATTGGAATTATATCGATTCAATTAGAGATGAAGGTCGGCGTTTTACCTGCCATATTCAGGTGGTAATACGGTTTATCTTGCTGAATCCGCAGATAATTGTATCGATTTAATTTTTATCGCCAGATAATCTCAAACCCGCGAACGGTACCTATTTTCCGGTGAGCGGAAGAACGCCACGCGCCCCCACCGCACCTCAAATTAGGGACAGTCCCCTAATTTGAGGTGGGCTGAGGCTGGGGACTGCGGACGAAAAGTTGGACCGTCCAGGCGCACCTCAGATTGGGGACCACCTTACCTCAGATTGGGGACTGTCCCTAATTTGAGGTGGACTCCAGAGGTGATGGGGCAGAAAACGGCAGGTCTGGGGCTGAGCATCCTTGTTTTTGGGCATAATTGGAAAATATGGCCATCGCATAGGAAAGGGAGTCGCCCATGGCGGAGCTCAAGGCGGTTGTCTTCGACATGGACGACACGCTGCTCAGCATCAATTTGAACGCGTTCATCGGCGTTTTTGCGCTCGACGAGGCGAACCTCCTCGCGCAGGCGGCGCGCAAGAGCGCCGTGTCGATGTTCACCTCGATGGGCGGCGCCATGCTCGAGCTCAACAACGGCGAGCGCGCCAAGGGCGACATGCGGACCAACCGCCAGTTCTTCGCCGATGAGCTTGAGCGCCGCAGCGGAGTCCCCCTGCTCGAACCCGCCGTCCTCGACATGATCGAGTTTTACGAGCGCGAGATCCTGCCCAAGAAGAACGACCGCCTCATCTCCGCGCGCCCGCGCGAAGGGGCGCACGAGGCCGTCGAGGCAGTACTGAATCGCGGCCTGCGCATCGCGTTGCTCACCAACCCGAGCTTCTCGCGCACGTGCATCGAGTGCCGTATGGGCTGGGGCGACATGCTCGACATGCCCTTTGAGCTGGTGACCACGTGGGAGAACTCCACGCGCTGCAAGCCGTGCGCCGGCTACTACCTCGAGGCGCTCGAAAAACTCGGCCTCTCCCCCGAAGAGACCCTCATGGTGGGCAACGACCCCAAGCGCGACTTCCCCTCCCCCGCCATCGGCCTGCAGACGGCCTATGTGGGCAACGGCACGCAGCCGCATGCGCTCTGGAACGGCAGCATGGCCGACTTTGCCAAGAACTTCGACGAGATCGCGGAGCGGTTCGACGCGAACCGCGAGAGCGGCGACCGGTAGCACGCAAACCTAGCACGCAAGCCGCAAGAACACCACACGGGCAGGAGGGCGCCTTACGTGCACGCCCTCCCGCCGCGGCCCACAGCCGCGCCTCGCCTTACGGCTGCGCCTTGTCCTACAGCCGCGCCATGCCTTACAGCCGCGTCTCGCCCGTCATGATCTTGAGGATCTCGACGTCGGTGTCCTTCATGCCCACGCGGCCCACGTAACCCATGCTGACGATGGTCTCCTCCACCGTGTCCTGCACGATGCCCTCACCCGCGCGGAACCCGCGGCCGGCGAGCGCCATGTCGCACCCCAAGATGGCGGCATCGACCGCCGCGGAGATCTTGGCCGCGCAGCTCGCCTTGGCGCCGTCGCACACGATGCCGCCCACGTTGCCCAGCGTGTTCACCACCGTGGCACCGATCTGCTCGCGCGTACCGCCGCGCATCCAGCAGATCGCCGCGCCCGCACCGCACGCGGCGCACACCACGCCGCAAAACGCGGAAAGCGCGCCGATGTAGCTCTTGGTGTGGATGGCGACGAGGTCGGCGAGGGCCAGGGCGCGGGTGAGGCGCTCGCCCTCCACCCCAAGCTCCTCGGCGTAGGTGAGCACCGGCAGCGCGCAGGTGATGCCCTGGTTGCCCGACCCGCACACGATCGCCACGGGAAGGGCGCAGCCACTCATGCGAGCGTCGGAGCCGGCCGCCGCACGGGCGCGGGCGCGGCAGGCGATGTCGTCGCCGCGCGTCGCCAACAGCGTGCGGCCCACCTCGGCTCCCCAGGCGTTCTCAAGGCCCTCCGCCGAAATGGCGGCGTTAAGCTCCAACTGGCGCTCGAGCGAGGCGCGCGCGTGCGAGACGTCGCCGTCCTCGATGTAGTCGAGGATCATGTCGAGCGAGAGCCCGGGGACCGGAGCCGCCTGGGCAGCGTCGGCACCCTCCTCCCGCGCGGCCTCCTGAGCCGTGACCGCGCTCATGAGGGCGCATGTGCCCGAGCAGGCGTCTTCCACGTCGGCCCCGGCACGGGCGGCGGGGCACAGCTGATTGGCGGGTACGCCGTCGCGCGTGCAGCGCACCACGTTCGTGTGATGCTCAGAGATCGCGACCTCGGCCACATGGCCCAGCGCCTCGGCGCGCACCTCGATGTAGAGGTTGGGAACGCCCTCGACAAGCGACACGGAAACATAGCCCTCGCGCCCTATCAGTTCGCGCGTGCGAGCGATGTCCGCCTCGGTCACGCCCTCGAGCGTCTCCAACGCCGCCGCGGCGTTGCCGCCCACGGCGCCCAACACCGCCGCCGCCTCGACGCCGCGCATGCCGCCGGAATTGGGCACCGTGACGCTCTTGACGTTCTTGATGATATTGCCCGAGCACCCCACAGCGAGCTGCTCGGGTTCGCAACCGAGCACCAGGCGCGCCAACGCCGCCGCATACGCCAGCGCGATCGGCTCCGTGCAACCCAAGGCGCAGATGAGCTCGCTGTTCAGCAGCTCGCCCAGGGCAAGGTCGCGCTCCTCAACCGTCATTTCGCACACGCTCTGCTCCGCCACAGGGACCTCCTCATCCGTATTTCCAACGCACCCAGTGTAGCGAACCCAAGGCCGCCCGCGCCACACCAAAGCCCCCGCCTCCCGGACTTCTCTTTCCAAGTCCGAGAAGCGGGGGCGATTCGGCCCTGCGATGAAAACGCGGATAACGAGAAACGGAAGGCGATTCCACCCTACGGTGAAAAGCGCGAGGAGCCGCAGGTTAAAAACGTGAAGAGTCGCAGGTTAAAGGCGCGCAGGAGGCTGCGGAAAGGAAGGCGCTCACCGCCTATCCTCTCCGCATGAACCGCTCTCTCTATAAAAACGTTGAATCGCTCCAATCGTCTTCGAAAGGAGCGATTCAACGAGTGGGTCGAGTCGACAGATACCTGAATTCAACGGATCGATCGACGCTATACATAAGTCAAATCGAATGAGCCGGGTTAGCGATTAAACAAACTCATAGAAAAGCCGGGTTCGGCGACTAAACCGACCCTGCAGAGAGATCAATCGGCATAGATCGATTCAGCAGTGAGGTCGCTTCGACGCAGGTCGTCTCGTAGCAGCTCGATTCGGCGTAGATTGAATCGACGCGTAGCCCGACTCCGCCAAAGGACGTTTAGCCGAAGAAGCGCTCGATCTCGATGGCGGCGTTCTCGAGAGAATCGGAACCGTGGATGACGTTGGCGTTCACGTCGATGGCGAAGTCGCCGCGAATGGTGCCAGGCGCGGCGTCGAGCGGGTTGGTGGCGCCCATGAGCGTGCGCATCTTGGAAACCGCAGAAAGGCCGGAAACGACCATCTTGACCACGGGGCCGCTCGTCATGAACGCGACCAAGCTGGGAAAAAAAGGCTTGTCGGCCAGGTGGGCGTAGTGAACCTTGACGGTCTCCTCATCGAGCACGCACTTCTCCATCTTCTCGATGATGAGGCCGGAGCGCTCGATGCGGTCGATAATCTGGCCGGTCTTGCGGTCGCGCACGGCGTCGGGCTTGATCATGATAAACGTCTGCTCGATAGCGGGCATTGCGTCCCCTTTCAACAGGAATCGACGATGGCGCACGGTGCGACGAGCCGCCAGCGAGACCGCGACATTGCACCAGCGCTGGGGCCATCTTACCCCATGCGCACGTTCGCCAAGCGTCCTGCTCCGCCAAAGTGCACTTTGGAGCGCTTCGATTCGAGTTTCTACGGGAAATCATCACCGAGAGTTAACTCTCGGTGATGCGACTGGGCTCAGGCGCGCCCCGGTCTGCGGCCACGCTTCGCCCGCGGCAGCGCTCGGGTCCGGGCCAGCAGTCGATAGCGCACCCGAGCGCACAGCAGTATCCGACAGGAGCCGCGCCCCGGCCTGCGACCGCGCTCGCACCCGTGCCGCTCCCCGGTCCGCGGCCGCGCTCGGGTCCGGGCCAGCAGTCGATAGCGCACCCGAGCGCACAGCAGTATCCGACAGGAGCCGCGCCCCGGCCTGCGACCGCGCTCGCACCCGTGCCGCTCCCCGGTCCGCGGCCGCGCCCGGGTCCGCGTTCGTACTCGCACCCGCGCCCGCGCCGCGCCCGCAGCCCACCGCCGCGGGCGCCTCCTCCGGCCGCTACGCCCCCGCGCCCATGGGGACCACGTGGCCCAGGCCCTCGACGCGCGCCTCGTCCCCCACCAGCGACGTGCGCACGAACTTGAGCTGCTCGGCCACCGCGGAAGGCGCCGTGCCGCCCTCGGTGGTGCGGGCCGCCACGATGCCGTCGATGTCCAGCGCGCCCGTGATGTCGTTGCCGAACAGGGGGCTCGCCGCGCGGAACTCCTCGATGGGCAGCTCGTCCAGCTGGCAGCCCCGCTTGTCGCACTCGAGCACCAGATGCCCCACCACGGCGTGCGCCTCGCGGAAGGGCATGCCCTTCTTTGCCAGGTAGTCCGCCACGTCCGTCGCGGCCAGATGGCCCACGCGGCACGCGGCGCGCATGCGGTCGGCGTTGACGTGCATGGTGCCCACCATGCCCGCCATCACCTCGAGGCACTGCACGAGCGTGTGCGCGGAGTCGAGCGCGCCCTCCTTGTCCTCCTGCAGGTCCTTGTTGTACGCGAGCGGCAGCCCCTTGCACGTCACCAGCAGCTGCATGAGGTTGCCGTACACGCGGCCCGTCTTGCCGCGGACCAGCTCGGCAAAATCGGGGTTCTTCTTTTGCGGCATGATGGACGAGCCGGTCGAGAACGAGTCGGACAGCGTGATGTAGCCGAACTCCGAGCTGCTCCACAGCACGATCTCCTCGGCCAGGCGCGAGAGGTGCATGGCCATGGTAGAGCAGGCAAAGTGCAGGTCGAGCAGGAAGTCGCGATCGGACACCGCGTCGAGCGAGTTGGGAATCACCCGCGTAAAGCCCAGGGCGTACGCCGTGGCCACGCGGTCGAGCGGATACGTGGTCCCCGCGAGCGCGGCGGCGCCCAGCGGCGAGGCGTCGGCGGCCTCGAACGCCGCGTCGAGCCGCTTGAAATCGCGGGTGAGCATCCAGTAATACGCGAGCAGATGGTGCGCCAGCAGCACGGGCTGGGCGTGCTGTAGGTGCGTCATGCCGGGCAGGACCGCGTCCGCATGCTCCTGCGCCACGCGCACCAGTGTCTGCCGCAGCGCCAGATTGGCCTCCATGAGTTGCTTGACGAGCGCCTTGGCGGCCAGGCGCGTGTCGGTTGCCACCTGGTCGTTGCGCGAGCGCCCCGTGTGCAGGCGCTTACCCGCCTCTCCGATGCGACGCGTCAGCTCGCCCTCGATGGCCATGTGGATGTCCTCGTCATCGATGTCGAAGGCGAACGCGCCCGCGTCGATCTCGGCCTCGATCTGCCCCAAGCCCCGACTGATCGCATCGCAGTCGTCCTGGCTTATGATCCCCTGCTTGGCGAGCATCGCCGCGTGGGCGCGCGACCCCGCGATGTCCTGCTTGTACAGGTGCTTATCGACCGGCAGCGACGCACCGAACTCCTGCGTCGACGTCTCCACGCCGCCCTCGAACCGTCCGCCCCAAAGCGCCATCTACCTATCCCCCTTATCCGCAGCGGCCGGGCCGCCGATCATGGCGGAGCGCACGCGCGAGCCGTGCACCGCGCGATACCCCTTGAGCGTGTACACCGGCGAGTAGTCGTCGGCCTCCCGCACGGCGGGCTTCCAGAGGGCGGCGATGCGCATACGCGGGCCGGCGCCTGCCGTCCACGCCTTGAGCGAGGACGGAATGGCCTGTGCGGCGGCCGTGTCGAATGTGGTGGCGATCATCGAATAGCTCCCTTCCCTCGCGTCGCTTAGCAGTTCACGGCCTGGGCGAACGCCTGCCCGCATGCATCGGCGCACGCAGCGTCGCCCGTACCGTCGAGCACGTCGAGCTGCACGTCCTGCGAGACCTGGGCCAGCTCGGCGCGCTTGGTCGCCCACGTCTTGATGGACAGGCCCTGGATGTCGATGAAGCCCTTGGCGGCCTTCTGGTCGAACGAGTCGTCGTTGTCGTAGGTGGCCAGGCCCGCATCGTACAGGGACGCGGCGCTGGAGCGTCCCACCACCACGCAACCGCCCTTGTAGAACTTGAGCTTCACGCTGCCCGTGAGGACCTGCTGGGTATTGGCCATGAACGCGTCGAGGGCCTCCTTGAGCGGGCTGAACCAGCGGCCGTTGTAGACCTGATCGGCCCAGATCTGCTCGAGCGCGAGCTTGTGGTGGAGCACGTCGCGCTCAAGACAGAGGTCCTCGAGCGCCTTATGCGCCTGGATGAGCGCCAGGCCCGCCGGGACCTCGTAGCACTCGCGGGACTTGAGGCCCACGTAGCGGTTCTCGATCATGTCGATGCGGCCAAAGCCGTTCGCGCCCGCGATTTTGTTGAGCGCATCCACGAGCTCGGCGAGCGGCATGTCCTGGCCGTTCAGGCTCGTGGGCACGCCGGCGGTGAACCCGATCTCCACGTAGGTGGGCGCATCCGGGGCGTCGAGCGGGTCGACGGTCATCGTCCAGATGCCCGCCGGGGGCTCGGCCCACGGGTCCTCGAGCACGCCAGCCTCGATGGCGCGGCCCCACAGGTTATCGTCGATGGAATAGGGCTTCTCGATGCTCTGGGCCACCGGGACGCCGTGCTTCTTGGCGTAGGCGATCTCGTCGGGGCGCATGCCCAGGTCCCACTCGCGCACCGGAGCGATCACCTTGAGCTCGGGGTCGAGCGCGATGATGGAGGTCTCAAAGCGAACCTGGTCGTTGCCCTTTCCGGTGCAGCCGTGGGCGACGCACGTGGCGCCGTACTTGTGGGCCACCTCGACCAGATGCTTGGAGATGAGCGGGCGCGAGAGCGCGGAGAGCAGCGGGTACTTGTTCTCGTACATGGCGTTGGCGGCGATGGCGCAGGGGAGGTACGTGTTCGCGAACTCGTCGGTCATGTCGACGAC
>SAMEA3387478__coassemble_2677_pt1 | contig 11783 bp, 11 predicted proteins | sample SAMEA3387478__metabat2_high_PE_032 | metagenome-assembled genome bin SAMEA3387478 (sample SAMEA3387478) | Felis catus | biome: Faeces | place: United Kingdom | collected 2012
GGTGGGCGAGCCGGAGAGGGTCGAGTCGGCGGCGAGGCTCGGCCGGGACCTGGTCATGATGGCCGTCGGCGCGGTCCTCAGCCGAGCAGTAGATGCAGCAATTTCCATGCTGCCGTGAGCACGACGGGCGTGGCGAGGCCGACGAAGAACGGCCATCTCGGCACGCCCTCGCGGCGCTCGAGCCGTGCGACCTCCTTGGTCACGAGGGCGAGCCTCAGGTCAAGGCCGTAGAAGTCGTTCCGCAGGCTCTTGTACGACTCGATGACGTCGTACACGGTCGGCTCGCTGACGTTTGGCGTCTCCTCCTGCTTCATGGGTTCCTCCTTTCGACTATAGGTTTAACTATTGCTAACAGGGAAAAAAATATCGCGCACATCGACCTTGAAAAGGGCTGCGAGCTTTCGCGCGTCGTCAAGGGTGATGTCACCCGGGTTTTTCTCCATCTTTGCATATGTAATGCGGGAAACTCCCAGATAATCAGCCACTTGTTGCTGCGTGTATCGCTCCTTTTTGCGTGCTTCGATTAGTTCCATCCGACCTCCTTTCGCTGGTTAAGACTATAGGCAAACATATAGTGAATGTAAAGAAACTTTTTCTTATAATGTAGAAAAAGTTTAGCATTCGAGAGGTGAAAGCCATGAGTATAGGTTCGAACATCAGACGAATCAGAAATGCCCACGGTCTTACCCAGGATGAGTTTGGCAAGATTGCCGACGTCTCTTCGATGGCTGTTTCTCAATGGGAGAACGATCGTGCAGTTCCCAGAATGGGCGCTGTCCAGGCTATTGCTGATTACTTCGGAATCAATAAGGGGGAAATTATCGACGATGACCCTGCTGAGGTCCTCGTGCCCTCCGGCGCCAAGCTCCCCTCCGAGCCCCGCCCCGCCTACGCCCCCCTGCTCGGGCGCGTCCACGCGGGCGACGCCTGCGAGCCCGACGTCATCGACGACCGCATCCCCATACCCTACGAGGTGCGCTCGGCCCACCCGCACGGCTACTTCCTCGAGGTCGAGGGCAACTGCATGAGCCGCGTCTACCCCGAGGGGTGCCACATCTACATAGACCCGCGCCGGCAGCCGGTGAACGGATCGGTCGCGGTGGTCTCCATCGACGGCGCGGACTACGTGATGCGTCGCCTGTACAACACGGGGCGCACCATCGTGCTGTCCCCGGACTCGTGGGACGACTCGTACGAGGACATAGTCATAACGGGGGAGGACGAGCGCACGGTCGAGTACGTCGGCACCGTGGTCTGGTTCCAGCCTGCCGAGGAGATGGAGTAGGGAATATGAGAGCGATAGACCTATCGGGAGTCGAGGAGTTTCCGCCCGCGGCGTGGAACGATTCGAATCGCACCGTGCAGAACGTGTACTGTGATGAGAGTAGGGTCACATCCGATCGCAGCGACGAGTTCATGGTCGTAGGGGCCGTCATGTGTCCCGTCGATAAGAAGGTGGGCGTGGTCGGCAAGATCGATAGACTCAGGTCTTTCTACAACGTCCAGGGTGAGTTCGGCTGGAAGACGGGGTGCCCATCTAGGCTCCCGTTCTTCGAGGCGCTCGTCGACATGTTTTTTGCCGATTCCGACCTTAGGTTCCGGTGTGTCGTGGTGAGCAGGGAAAAGACCGACTTCTCAGATGATGAGGAGCGGTTCCAGAAGATTTACTACCAGGTGTTTAACAAGTGGCTCGATGTCAGGGATGAGCACAGGGTGTTTCTCGACCATCGAGTGGACAGGCGTGACAGGGTGTCGACTTTGAGGCGATGCCTGATCAACACATGGCGCTTCGGTGATTCCGTCAAGTTCGTGGAAGAAGTCGAGTCGAGGGAGTGCGACCTGGTGCAGCTCGCCGATCTTCTCATGGGAGCGGTCGGCTACGCCTGGAACGGCAGGGACGACCTGGAGGGTGCGAGCGAGGCCAAGCGCGCGGTTTGCAGGGAGATCTGCTCCCATCTTGGCATACGCTCGCTCGGCCACTACGCGACCGGTCCCGGTGAGTGGAAGTTCAATATCTTCCACTTCCTCGGCAGGAACAACCTGCGGTGATGGGGATGGCGTACGCGATCGACTGCGAGGGGCACCTTGATCTCTCCCCGTGTTACAAGGGCATGGGATGCGACATGATGCTGGCATCTGAGATATCTCATGAGTACTTCTTCGCCGAGCTTCAGGATCTCGTAGCGTGGGATGGGCTTCCTATTCGCGGCATGGGGACGGAGGCGAAGTGGAGGCATCTTGTGTGTGGACACGGGAAAGACGGGCTCCCGATGAATCCGATGACTGACCTCGAACTTGAAAGGGTGAGGCGCCTGCCTGTCCTAAAGGGCGTTGTCCGCGGAGAGTTTCCCGTTGACTTGTATATGCAGTGCAACCGGAAAGGGATCGTTGATAAGGTCGAGCTTGTCGTCGATGGTCCAGAGGTCGACTATCTGGTGTCGCTCGGCTTCTTCGAAACCAACTATATCGTGCGCTCCGCTTATCCTGCCGGTGCGAGATATGCAAAGCGAGTGCGGGAACGCGGCACATACTGCGGTTCTATTGGGAGATGTTAGATGGAAAAGCCCCGGATATCGGGCTCCGAGGCAGGCCAGGTCCTGAGCTATAAGCAAAGGGCTCACCCAAGACTATAGTCGTCGGGGCCTGGAAAGTCCACCGAACAAATTATGGAGATTGACAAACGGTAGTGAAAGCAATAGGCCCCGCGCATACGGGCGGCAACCCTGCGCGAGGCCATGAGTGATACCAACCGAATAGACGGAAGGCAAGGTGATTGTACATCATGGCCGTGCGGCAGCTGAAGAACGGGATGTGGCAGGCCGACGTGGTGGTGGGCGTGCGCTGGGACGGGAAGCGCGACAGGCGCACCGAGTGCCACCCCACCAAGGCGAAGGCCAAGAAGGCGGAGAGCCGCCTGCTCATGGAGAAGGAGCGCCTGCGCGGGCGCGCCACGGCGCGCATCACGCTGGCTGAGTTCGTGGACGAGGTGTACTGGCCCCAGAAGGCGGGCCTCCGCGCCAACACGCGGCAGGGCTACGAGCGCGACCTGCGCCGCCGCATCCTGCCCGCGCTGGGCAACATGGAGCTCGACCAGATCAACAAGCTCAACATCCAGCGCATGGTGTCGAACTGCCCGACGCGCAAGACCGCGACGAACGCCCGCGAGACGCTGTCCTCGGTGCTGGGCTGCGCGGTCGAGATGGGCATGCTGCCCGTGAACCCCGCGTCGTTCCGATACACGTACCCCGGCGACGGCGAGACCGACCCCGAGCGCGGCGGCGTGTGGCTCACCACGCTCGCCGAGCACCGCCGCCTGCTCGACTTCCTGCGGGAGGCCCGCCCGGGCTCCGCCGAGGAGCGCATCTGCGTCCTCGGCCTGTGCGAGGGGCTGCGCAAGGGCGAGGTGCTCGCCCTGCGGTGGGGGGACGTAGACCTCGATCGCCGCGAGCTCACCGTGCGCTCGACCTACACCGTGGGCGCGGGCGGGGCGCACGAGACCGACCCGAAGAACAGGAACGCCTTCCGCACGATCCCGCTGCGGGCCTACGCCGCGGAGCGCATGAGGGCGTGGGGGCCGGGCGAGGGCCCCGTGGTGGCGGGGCCGGGCGGCGGGCTGCTGAACCCCGTGACGGCGGGGGAGCGCATGCGCAGGATGACGGCGGGGACGTACCCGGACGGGACGCCGCTGCCGCGCGTGACGATGGCGAGCCTGCGCCACAGCTTCGCCACGGCTTGCGTGAACGAGGGCATGGAGGCCTCGAAGCTGTCGCGCATCATGGGGCACGCGGATATCAAGACCACGATGCGCTACTATGTGCGCCAGAAGCTGGACGACCTCAAGGCCGCGGTGGACGAGATGGACGGGTGCGAACGGGCCGCCGGCGATGGCGCGAATGCGAAATAGTGCGAACGAAATCACCGTTTGCGCAGGTAAACGCGCTGTGACGCAGGGGTTCGAATCCCCAGCTCTCCGCCAGTGTGAATTAAGAAGCGAGCCCCACAAGGCTCGCTTTTTTGTTCCGCAGCATAGATTCGAACCCCGTTAGGGGCGCGGAGCTGCGGAAACGCGGAAGCGTTTTCCAGCGCAGCGCGCAAGGCGCATATGCGCCGCAGCGAAAAGAGGGCGCATTGCGCCCGGCGAATCCCCAGCTCTCCGCCAGTGTGAATGATGCGCCCCCTGAGTTATCGCAGCTCAGGGGGCGTTTTTCTGTTTCCCGTATCTTCACTCGATTAGAGTGAGAGACGGCTGTTCACGAAAATCAACTACCGCATTCAAACCGATGCGGCGAAGGGACACCTTGAGCCGATCGCTCGAGGCGGGGCTCACGTTCGATTACAGGGGTAGCGCCGTCATCTGCGTGTATACGCGACCCTGGTACTCGCGATCCAGGTCGTAGAGGCCCTTGGGATCGCAGCCAAAGAGCTTCATGTTGTTGACCATGTCGCGCGCGTTCGATTCTTCTTCTCCCTGCTCTTTCACAAAGTAGTCGAGCATCTGCAGCGCGCGGATGTCATGCGCCTCCTGCGCCACCTCGTAGCAGTGGTGAATCAGGCTCGTGACGTACTCCTCGTGGGCAAGGCCTGCCTTGAGCGGATCGAGGTCGTTTTCAAAACGCATGCTGGGCTTTTCGATGGCGAGCATCGTGGGCTTGTAGTCGTTGTCGAGCAGGTAGCGGCGGATGGCCATGGCGTGGTCGACTTCCTCTTTAACCTGGATTTCGTACCAGTTGGCAAAGCCCTTGAGGCCGCGCTCCTCGTAGTAGTCGGCAAACGTGAGATAAAGATACGCGGAGAACAGCTCCTTGTTGATTTGCTCCTCAAGCACCTTCGCGACGTTTTCGTTCATAGCCATATGCACTCCTTTGCTCGAACCTGGCATGCGCATGCCAATCTCGAGTATACCGCTGGGCGCATTCGTAGGCCGAGCCGGACGGCGCACGGGCATGGAGGCGGCTTCGCACGGGTACAATGGGCGCATGTTTCATTCGAGAAAGGTGCACTCCATGTCTGCACGTTCCCGTTGCCGTTTCCGTTCTCGTTTCTGCCCCCGGTTTGGGTCAATCGGCGCGTGCCGCCGGCTTTGGGCGCGCGCTATTGTCGGGATTCATGCCCGTTTGACATCCGTATGCGCGCCCGTTCCTCGTGCCCAAACCATGAGCAAGAGCAGCGTGGTTTTCGCAATGTGCGCGCTTGCGCTGGCGCTCTTTGCCGTGCCCGCTGCGGCCAGTGCCGACACGTATGCGCTCCCACGCGTGGATATCGAGGCGCGGGTGATGGAGAACGGTGACCTGTGCGTGACCGAGGCACGCACGTTTTCCTTTGAGGATACGGTCAACGGCGTGTATTGGAGCATCCCGTTCGCCCAAAACGAGCAGGGAGATTCGTCGTCGGTGACGGTTTTGAGCGTGAGTGAGCGCGACGGTGCGATCGACGGATCGGCCGACGGCGCGCAAGAGGCCCTCGCAGATGCCCGTCCGATGACGGAGGTCGAGGACGCGCAGCCGGGCGACCAGCATGTTTACACGGTGGCAGATGAGGGCACGGCGCTGAAGCTCAAGGTCTTCATCCCGCGCGTCGACGGCGACGAGGTGACCGTGTGGGTCTCGTATATGATCCAGGGCGCGGTCATGGCGTGGCCCGATACCGCGGAGTTGTACTGGCAGTTCATTGGTCCTGACTGGGAGGATGACGCCGAGAACGTCCATCTGAACGTGACGTTTGCCGGCGCCGAACTCGGCCCGTTGGCGAACGCCGAGGCCAAGGATGCGAACTTTCGCGCCTGGGGCCACGGGCCGCTTGACGGCAGCGTGCTGCTGGACGCGTCCGATGCGGCCGATCCCGTTGTGACGCTTACGGCGCCTACGGTGCACGCGGGGCAGTTCGCTGAGGTCCGCGTGGCGTTCCCGGCGGATTGGGTGCCGGGTCTTGCTTCTTCTGGCGAGGCGCGTCTCGACACGATCCTTGCCCAGGAGGCCCAGTGGGCGGAGGAGGCCAACGCCGAGCGCGCTCGCGCCCGCATCGTCGCCACGGTGGGGACGGTCGCCCTCACGGTGCTCCCCGCAATGCTGCTTGTGGTCACGGTGTGGCTGCGCAGGGCTCGGTATACAAGCCCCAAGCCCGTTGTTGATGAGACCTACTTTCGCGATGTGCCCTCCGGTGACCATCCGGCCGTGCTCTCGGCGCTGATGCACGGAGGGGCGGTGGAAGACTGCGCCTTTATCGCCTCGCTCATGAAGCTCACGGACGATCGCGTGGTCAAAATCGTGCACGAATCTCACACCGAGGGCCGTTTCTTGGGCTTGGGAGAAAAGACCGTCGAGGAGTATTCGCTGAGGCTCATCGCGCGCGAGCGCATCGAGGATCCCGTCGACATGGCCGTCGTCGATATGTATTTTGGTCCCGATGCCCAAAACGGCGAGGAGATGAAGTTCGGTGCGTTCAAATACCTTGAGGACGCCGGGGAGCGCCTTGATGCGTTCAAGGGCCAGGTGACCGCCGAACTCGAGCGTCGCAACCTGGTCAATCTTGTGCCGACGGCGTTTAAGGCCGCGGTGGGCGGCGCCGGTATCGTTCTTATGTTCGCGGCGATTTTCTTCATTGTGTACACCGATGCGGTGAACTTGCCGTTTGTCCTGGCGGGCATGGGGTTGACCATCGCCGCCGCTGTCCTTGCGGCAACGGCGAAGTATTATTCGAGCGAGACGGTCGAGTTGCTCGCGCGCTGCAACGGGCTCAAGCGTTGGCTCGAGGACTTTACCAATCTCGATGAGGCTGTTCCCGACGATTTGATTCTGTGGAACAGGATGCTCGTCCTCGCTGTGGCGTTTGGCGTGAGCGAGGAGGTGCTGCGCCGACTTGCCGACGCGGTTCCCGAGGATCGCCGTGTGGACGAGAGCGGTGGGTATTATTTCCCCAGCTACTGGTGGTTCTACCATCACGGGACGCTGCACTCGCCCATGAGCGAGATGCACGAGGCGTACCAAGCCACGATACACGAGCTTTCATCGAGTTCCGACAGCTCGGGCGGCGGTTTTGGCGGTGGCTTCTCCGGCGGAGGCGGCGGGGGAGTGGGCGGCGGAGGCGGCGGCACCTTCTAGCCAGGCGGCCCCGTCATCCCGCCTTCAGGCGCGCCCGAAGGTTTGTGCGCACCGGCTCGATGGCAGCAAAGTTCTCGCCCGCCAACACCTTCGGGCGTGCCTGAAGGCTTGTGCGCGCCGGTCCCGCCCGAGGAGACGAGCCGCAGCATGCCGCCTTCGGGCGCGCCCAAAGACTTGTGCGCGCCGGTACGCCGCGTTTTTGCACGCTCGAATCTGGGGTGCCTGACCACTTGGATGCTTTCCCGGCGTCGTATCTCGGGATTCAATTGTCGGACGCCGATTGCTGGATGTTGTGTACCAGTAGGTTGTTTACACCGAGGATGCGCGACATGGGCGGCAGGCCCCCGCACGCGCTGCGCGAACGCGACCAATTATAGTGCTCGATGAAGGCGGGCAGGGCGGGCGCCCTGCCCGCTTCGCTGCCCCACGCCCGGGCGTGCTGCCATTCTTGGGTCTGCGTGCGCCAATTCACTCCGTTTTGGGCGAGATTCGAGTTCGTGTGTCGCAAATGAGGCGATTGTGTAACGAAAAGCGCGCACGTCCGAGTAGAGACGGCTTTCGGCTCAACTCGACCTGCAGAAACGATGCCAAAATAGGCGCTCTACATCACCCATCGGGTTTTTCGTTACACAATCGCCGATTTTCGGGCAAGCCGGATGCGTTTCGAAGAAAAATGCAGCCCCGCAGCGGCCCGTCGCGCGCTACGCGCTCAGATCCAGCCCGTAGACGTACAGCTCGCGAGGGAGCAGGCGGCGCTCCTCGCGCGTGCTGCGGTACGTGCTGGCTCGCTTAAAGCCGTGGTTCTCGTAGAACTGCCAGGTGCAGTCGGTGTCGGTGTAGAGGAACGCGCGGTTGGCGCCCCCTTCGGCAAGGTATGCCGTTGCCGCGTCGATGAGCACGCTGCCAATGCCCATGCCGCGCGCTGATTCGCTCACCGCGAGTAGCGTGATCTCGTTCGCACCGGTGCTGTAGGGGGTCGCTTTGAGTAGATTGTCGTTCTTGGTGCCCATGAGCTCGACGCTTCGCCAGTACCACGCGGCGGCCTCGGGTTCGAGTTCGCGCATGCGGCGGAAATAGCCTTCCGATATGGTGAACCAGCGCTTGCTCTGCTGCACGCGGTTTGCCTCGGGACGCGCGAGCACAATGCCGCGCGGGACGCCGTCGACAAGCGCCACCTGGGAAAACGACGAGATGGAGAGGGAATAGGACAGGTCGTTGCACGCTTCAAGATAGCCGTACTCGGGCGAGGGGACCTCGGTGTGCCACGCTTCCTGAAGGATGGTGGCGATGTCCTCGAAGTCATCCTCGTCAAAAGGCCTATACGTTACGCGCGAGACCATGCGTCCTCCTGTCGTCCTCCTCGTTTCTACCACCGTGGTGGGTGCGTGTTGTGGTGCGTTCGTGGAACCGGTGCAACACCCCACATTTTTCGCGCAACCCCCATGGTTTCTCGGCAAGTTCTTCAAAACGCGCCGCTTGAGCCGCGTGGCCGCGTGCGGCCTGCGGTACAGTAGACTCGTCTTAGATACGGACGCGCGGGCGGGTTTTCGCGGCGCGTCTCCTGTGCGAAGGAGGGCACATGGCAGACCTGGGAAAGGTTTCGCGCGCGCTGATTTCGGTGACGGACAAGACCGGCGTGGTCGAGTTCGCGAAGGCGCTGGCAGGCGAGTTCGGCGTTGAGGTCATCTCCACCGGCGGTACGGCGAAGGTGCTGGTCGAGGCCGGCGTTCCCGTGGTGCCCATCGAGGAGTACACCGGCTTTCCCGAGATGATGGACGGCCGCGTCAAGACCCTGCACCCCAAGGTCCACGGTGGCCTTTTGGCCCGTCGCGACTCCGAGCAGCACATGGCCGAGGCCGCTGAGCACGGCATCGGCATGATCGACATGGTCGTAGTGAACCTCTACGAGTTCGAGAAGACCGTGGCAAAGCCCGACGTCACCTTCATCGACGCCATCGAGCACATCGACATCGGCGGTCCCTCCATGTTGCGTTCCGCCGCCAAGAATGCCGATGCGGTGACCGTGGTGAGCGACCCCGCCGACTACGAGGCTGTTCTCGCCGAGATGCGCGCCAACGACGGCGCCACCACGCTCGGCCTGCGCCGCGCCCTGCAGGCGAAGGTCTACGCCACCACCGCGGCATACGACACGGCGATCTCCGACTGGATGATGGCCCAGCTCGAGGGCGGCGCGGTTGCCGCTCCTTCCGCCGCCGAGCAGTTCGAGCCGCCTGCGGCGTTCTCCCTCAAGCTCGAGAAGGCTCAGGACCTGCGTTACGGCGAGAACCCGCACCAGACGGCCGCCGTGTACCGCTTCGCCGACGACTTCGCCGGCCTCGCCTCCTCCTCCGCCCCGCTCGTGGGCGCCGATCAGTTGCAGGGCAAGCCGCTGTCGTACAACAACTTCCTCGACGCCGAGGCCGCCTGGAACGCCGTGCGCGACCTTGAGGAGCCGGGCGTCATCATCCTCAAGCACCAGAACCCCTGCGGCTCCGCCGTTGCCGCCGACGTGACCGAGGCCTACGACCGCGCCTTCGCGTGCGACCCCAAGAGCGCCTTCGGCGGCATCGTCGCTGTCAACCGCGAGGTCCCGCTGTCGCTCGTCGAGCATTTCGCCGACCGCGACAAGCTCTTCGTCGAGGTTCTCATCGCCCCGTCCTTCACGCCCGAGGCTCTTGAGCGCCTGGCCAAGCGCCCCAACCTGCGCGTCCTTGCCACCGGCGGCGCCGAGGGCCACGCCAAGCTCGAGATGCGCACCGTCGACGGCGGCATGCTCGTCCAGTGCGTCGACACGGTGGACGAGGACCCCGAGACCTTCACCTGCCCCACCGACCGCAAGCCCACGGACGCCGAGATGCGCGACCTCATGTTCGCCTGGAAGGTCTGCAAGACCGTCAAGTCCAACGCGATCCTGCTCGTCAAGGACGAGATGGGCATTGGCATGGGCCCCGGCCAGCCCAATCGCGTGGATTCCGCGCTGCTGGCCTGCGAGCGCGCGGACGAGGTGTGCGAGCGCCTGGGCAAGGAGAAGGGCGGCTACGCCTGCGCCTCTGACGCGTTCTTCCCGTTCCGCGATAACGTGGACACGCTGGCTGCCCACGGCGTGACGGCCATCATCCAGCCCGGCGGCTCCGTGCGCGACGAGGAGTCCATCGCTGCCTGCAACGAGCACGGCATCGCGATGCTGTTTACCGGCACGCGCCATTTCCGCCACTAGGCATTTGATATAGGCTGCGACAGGCGCGCGCACATATGCGCGCGCCTGTTTGCGATAGAGGGTCGGAAGCCTGTTGCGCAGGGGGCATGAGCGCCCCCCTCGTGATTTCGGTCGGTGCGTGAACGAAGCGCGCGAACGAACTATCGGTATTGGGAAGCTGTTCCGGCGATCGTCGAGTAGACCGCTGTTGTTGCAACTTTTTATCTGGGGTTTTATTGGCGTTTTGGGCTGGCAACTCTGGAGTTGAGGGAACTGCTTCCCAATACCGAAAGTTTGTGTTGTGGCGTGCGCCCTGAGGGCAACATTTGCATAAGCGGGTCCGCCCCAGGTGGGCCTGCTTCTTTTTCGCATCATATGGAGGGATTTGCCGTGAGCGAGCTGGATTCGTTTTTCAATTCGGCGGAGGAATGCGCCGCGTACGAGACGTTTTGCGCCGAGCAGGAGCGCGGGCTGGAGAAGTTCACCCTCGCCGAGCCCGCGCTCGTGTGCCGCTGGCGCATGGCGCGCCGCGGGGTTCCTCTGCTCAACCGGCACATCCGCGCCCTGTCGCATCGCGTGGTGAACGGGGCGCCGCTTACCACCAACATGCTCTCGTGGGCCAAGCAGCACGTGGAGTGGTCGCTGGCGGCGGGCGAGTACGATGACCCGAACGGCGTGCTCATGCTGGTCATCGACGTCAACGGCGACGCGCTTATGAGCGTGGGCCCGTATGAGCCGCTGGCCGATTGCTCGCGTGCGGCGCTCGTGTCCCGTGCGGCAGCGGCGCGTGCTGAGGAGGTGGTCGCCGCCGTGGCGCCCGAGCTGCTCGGCGTGGTGACGGCGGACGGCCGAGTGCTGCTCGCCGCGCGCGAGGGCGAGCCCCTGTGCGGCGCCGCCACGCTGGTGGAGCAGCTGGCGTCAACGCGCGGGTGCGCGGTCGAGCGTGCGCTTGCGGGCGCAGATTCGGTCGAGGAGTTCGTCGCCGATCTTGGGGACGACGCCGTGGTGTTCTTGGTTTCCGACGAGCACGGCGTGGTCGTGGAGACCGGTGTCGTCGGGCGCGCCGCCGAGTTGGCCCAGTTCCTGTCTCAGGGCATCGCCAAGCTTTTCGCCTAGGCAGCCGGGTTGTTCGCCTTGATGCGGTACGCCGCCGAGTTGGTTGGTGCCCCTGTTGAGGCAGCTGCCGTTCCCGGTGGGGAAGTGTTGTCCCGCTCTTTGTCGCAAGGTGTCGCCAAGCTCTTGGCTTAGGTTGTTGCTTTTGTCGCTTTGATGCGCGCCGCGTCCCTTACATTGCTGCAAGCTCCGCGTCGTGTCGACTCTGACGTATAGCGCGGCGGGGCATAATGGGAGAACGGCACACGCCGCCCGATTGGACGCGGCGCGAATTGCGCCCGCGTGCCTGGGCGGTGGGAGCACGGACGACGGAAACGCGGAAGGCGGGAGCACGGACGACGGAAACGCGAACGGCGAAAGCAAGGACGGCTGAAGCG
>SAMEA3387478__coassemble_3032_pt1 | contig 9541 bp, 7 predicted proteins | sample SAMEA3387478__metabat2_high_PE_032 | metagenome-assembled genome bin SAMEA3387478 (sample SAMEA3387478) | Felis catus | biome: Faeces | place: United Kingdom | collected 2012
TGCCCTGGGCTGCCCATTGGTCGACATGATCGGCCATAGGGCTGGACGGCGTAATCGGGTAAATACCCGCCACTTCGGTGTACGCGTACGAAACGTACGCGGCGGCCTCGTTGCCGTCCATAGACTTGAACTTACGATCTGCCATATACCCCTCTCCTCTCGACTAGGTATATAAGGCGCCGGGGGTCACGTCGGCCCCCGGTATGCTCGCATGGCGGACGGAACCGAGCAGCTGCCTCGGAAGCTCGCACCATGCATCCCGCGCGGCATGACATATTGCCACGCGGGATGCGCATGTAGAACCATTGTACCCCCGAAATCCCGTGCTATAAGGACAATCTAAAGCTATCGGTGAGCGTATGTTTTCGCAGGTAGATTGGGTTATATTGCGGTGCGTTCAACACTTTTGCGCGCCGGCGAGGCAAGCGGCGGCTACAGCGCACGACGGGCCTCGATGGCGCGGCCCAAGGTGAGCTCGTCGGCGTACTCGAGGTCCCCGCCCACGGGCAGGCCGCTCGCCAGACGCGTGACGGTGATGCCGAGCGGCTTGATGGTGCGGGCGAGGTAGCTCGCGGTGGTCTCGCCCTCGATGTTGGGATTGGTGGCGATGATGACCTCTTCGATGTCCTCCGCGCCCAAGCGGGCGAGCAGCTCGCGAACATGAAGCTGATCGGGGCCGATCTTGTCCATGGGGCTGATCACGCCGCCCAGCACGTGGTACAGGCCGTGGTAGCTGCCGGTGCGCTCAATCGCCGTGACGTCGCGCGGCTCGCCCACCACGCAGATCCGGGCGCGGTCGCGGGACATGTCCTCGCAGATGGCGCACTCGTCGTCGGTGGCGTAGTTGAAGCAGCGGCTGCAGAAGTGGACCTCGTTTTTGACCATGAGAATGGCGTCGGCCAGGCGGCGGGCCTCCTCGGCATCCGCCTCGAGGAGGTAATACGCGATGCGCTGAGCGCTCTTGGGACCGATGCCGGGCAGGCGGCCCAGCTCATCGAGGAGAATTTGAAGGCTGCGGTCTGCACTCATAACGCCGCTCCAACAGATCAAAGTTTACGGGTAGGTGGCTTACGCGGATAGGTGGCTTGCGGGTGGACAGTCCACCGGCGGATCGCACGGCGGTCGCACCCGGGCGCCCTGGGAAAACAGGGCGTCAAGGCGGCCGCTGGCGTCAAGGCCGTCGCCCGACGCCCAAATGACTCATCCCGGGAACCGCAACCCAGCTCCCGGGGTGTCCCGCTCTTTAGAACGGCATGCCCGGGATGCCGGCGCCCATGCCGCCCGTCACGGCGCTCATGCGCTTGTCGGCGATCTCGGCAACGCCGCGGCACGCCTCGTTGACGGCGGCCACGATCATGTCCTGCAGCATCTCGACGTCCTCGGGATCGAGGGCATCGGGGTCGATGGTGACCGACTTGAGCTGCATGGCGCCATCGACGGTGACCTTGACCATGCCGCCGCCGGCACTGGCGTCGACGGTGACCTCGTTCATGCTCTCCTGGGCCTCGGCGAGCTTCTGCTGCATCTGCTGAGCCTGCTTCATGAGCTGATTCATGTTGATACCGGCCATGGGTTTCTCCTCACTCACTGAGCCTGCAACGCGAGTTGACGCGCGCAGGCGAATAATCCAGAAGGCATGGTACCACGGGGCGCGGCCGGCCGATTGGCCCGTGCCCTGCGCGATTGCCACAACCGGCCGTGCGGTGGACGCCGTGCGACTGCCGCGGCTGGCTGTACGCAGCCTACCGTACGGTTGCCCCGGCCGACCGTACGCCGCCCGCCGCGCGGTTGCCACGGTCGGCCGTACGGTAGACGCCGCGCGATTGACGCGGCCCGCCGTGCGGTGGGCGCCGCACGGCGCAACAAAGCCGCCCACATCGCAAAAACAGCGACATGGGCGGCTTGGCACATTCGGTGAGCTCGCGAGCGCTCTGCAGCTTACAGGCACTCTACCGGAGCTACTTAAAGACCACGTTGCCCCAGATGCTCTCGAGGACGGCCTTGGGATCGGCCTCGGCGTCGGAGTCTGCCGCAAGCGAAGGCATGGGGGCTGCCGGCGGGGTGGCGTCCGTCGACGCAGACGCTACCGGCGGAACGGGCGCGCCGCTCGCGGGGGCAGAAGGCATCGGTGCCGGGGCGCTTGAGGACGTCGGGGCGCTTGAGGGCACAGCGGGCGTCTGCGCGGCGGGGGTAGAGTTGCCCACCGACCGCTCGGCAGACGCGGACGACGGATCCACCGACGGCACCTCAGCGGGAACGTCAAAAGGGGGAACCTCGTCATCGCCCTCGTACGACGCGATCAATGCGTCGTCGTAGGGAGGCATCTCGTCCTCCCACGCCTTGCGGTCCGCCTCGATATCGCGGTCGCTCAAAATCGTGGGACCGGTTGCCTGGTCGACGGCGGATGGCGAGGGCTGAGGCGAGGGCCCAACCTGAGATGAAGATGCAGCCGCGGGCACTGATGCGGAGGCAGCAGGCGCGGCGGGCGACGCCGCGGCAGGAGAAGGCATAGAGGCGGCGGGTACAGCCGCGGGGGCGGGAACCGCTGATGTCGGCGGCATGGCAACCGTGGAGGCCTGAGCGGGAGCCGAGCCGGCAGGGGCGGGCGACGCGACGCGGCGCGCTCCGGGGGCCGCGGGGGCAGAAGCCGCGGCGGGGGCCGAAGCGGCGGGAACGGGCGACGAAGCAGGGGGCATGGTCTGAGCTGTGGAGGGTGCAGCAGCGGGAGTGGGTGCCTGAGTCGGAGCGGAAGCAGACGCCGGAGCCGCAGGGGTCTTCGCCGCGCCTTCCATCACATACGTCACCGAGCGTTTTCCGAACACCTGGCAGATGATCGGCATGACCAGCTGGCTCGAATCGGGGCGCGTGATCATCTTGAGCGCAAACGTCGAGCCCTTGGGGAATCCGATCGTGAGCGTCTCGCCGTCGTCACTCACCGCCCGAGAGCTCTGGAGCAGGCCACCGCGAGAGGGCTGCTCGGCCGTGATGCGTTTGACGGCATCTGCCCATCGACGCTGCAGGTCGCCCGCGTCGGCCGCCGGCGGGGTCACGGGGCACGCAGCCATTTCGGGTTGGGAGTCAGCGGCAATCGTGATGCTTTCCTGCGGAGCGGAAGCCCGTGCCGGTGAGGCGGGCGCCCCCTGCGCAGCAGGACGCTCAGCGCCGGCGGACGCCGTCTGCGAGGCGGGAGCTGAGACAATCTGCGCCCGAAGCGCCGACGAGCTGGCTTGCGTCACGGCGCCCGTTACAGGCTGCGCAGCCGGGGCGGGAACGGCTGCAGTGGGGGCGGCAGCGGTCGGAGCGGAAACCGGACCGTTCGACGCCGCGGTAGCAGGTGCCGCCGGTCGAGGCGCCGGGGCAGATCCGGATTGAGCCGAACGGGGCGCGGCAGCGGACCCGGAAGTCGACGAGCGGACAGAGGGGCTCACGTCCGCCGCGCCAGAAGCGGCAACCGGGCTGCTCGAAGCCCGCGCGGGACCCTGGGTCGCACACGGATCGGCAGTCGGGGAGGAGACGGGTGCCGGCGCCGCAGCCGAGGCGGAATTCGGAACCACCGGCGCCGCAGAAGTGGCCGAAGGCACCGCAGCGGCACGGGGGGTTGCTACACCGGCGCGCGGAACGGCGCTCGGAGCGCCACCGTGCGGGCCGGCCGCTGCAGCCAGCTGTGCGGCGTCCATGGGGCCGCTCGGCACGCCGACGGCAAGCTGCGCCTCCAGGCGAGCCAGACGCTCGGCCAACGCCTCGAGGGTCAAATCGGTCTCCGGGCGAGCGAGCCTCGTCAGCGCGATCTCGAGCACCAGGCGCGGGTCGGACGCGTTGCGCATCTCGAGCGCGGCGTCGTCCAGCACGGTGAGCGCGCGCGCCAAACGATCGGCGCCCTCGAACAGGCGCGCCTCCTCCACCAGCGCCGCGACCTCCTCGGGCGTGCCGTCGAACAGCTCGGTCTTGGGGCCCGCAATCGCCGCGGTATACACGTCGCGCACGTGCGCAACCAGGTCGTGCGTGAGCTCCATCAAATCGTTGCCCTCATCTGCCTGCACGCGCACCAGGCCGAACAGCCCAACCGTGTCGCGCACGGCGATCTTGCAGGCAAATTCCGAGAGCACCGTCGAGGCAACCTCGCCCAGCAGCGAGCGGGCGTCATCCACGCGCACGGAGCCGTCGCCGAACACCGAAAGCTGCTCGAGCGTGGAGAGCGCATCGCGCATGCCGCCGCGCGCATGCCGCGCCACGATCTCGAGCGCCTCCTCGTCAAAGGCAAAGCCCTCCTGCTCGCAGATGAACCGCAGGCGTCCCACGATGTCCTCGTTCGAGATGCGGTGGAAGTCGAAGCGCTGGCAGCGCGACAGAATCGTCTCGAGAATCTTTTGCGGGTCGGTGGTGCACAGTACAAAGACCACGTGACTCGGCGGCTCCTCAAGCGTCTTGAGGAGCGCGTTGAACGCCGCTGTGGTGAGCATGTGAACCTCGTCGATGATGTAGACCTTGTACGCGCCGCGCACGGGGGCAAAGCTCACCGAGTTGATGATCTCCTCGCGCACGTTGTCCACGCCCGTGCGGCTCGCCGCGTCGAGCTCGTACACGTCTGGGTGCGTACCCGCCGCGATGGCCTCGCACTCGGGGCACGTTCCGTCCGGCATGCAGCCCGACGCGCCGGTTGCCCGCGCGGCCTCGGAGCCCTCGCACAAAAGTGACTTTGCGAGAATGCGCGCCATGGTGGTCTTGCCCGTGCCGCGCGGTCCGCAGAACAGGTACGCGTGCGACAGGCGACCCTCGGCCACGGCGTGCTTGAGCGTGGACACGATATGTTGCTGGCCCACCACGCTCTCGAACGTAAGCGGACGGTACTTTCTATAAAGCGACTCCATGGGGAGGCCTCCCTTACAGCCGTGTCGGGTGCCGCGCGGCGCGCTACAGGCCGCGCTTCGCCAGACGGCGGTCTATCTCTTTCAACGTCGAACGGATCGCAAAGAGCTGTTTGTATGTGGCGGATTTTACCTTGTTCTCCGCGCGGAGCTGTTCCATACGGCGGGAGACCTCGTCAAGCTCATGCCGAATATCCTCCGCGAACTGGTCAAACGCCGCAAGTCGCTCTTGGCTGTCCACCCGGCACCGCCCTTCTCCCCTTCCGCCGGCAGCGCATGACAGCGCATGGCAGCGCCGCCCCGCAAACGCGCACGCCGCGCTCCTCAGGTCCGCCGCGCCAACGTCGCGCGTCGCTTCAATCATACCGCCTCGTCCGGCCGCGAACGCCTTGCGACCGGACCGCGCGCCGGAATCCCGCACGCGCCCGCAACGGGCACGCGATAGCTGCCGCCCAAGTCGCCGTCGCGTCCGCTGTCGTCGCGCCCGGCGTCGCCGAGTGAGCGCTTTTCCAACGTTTCAACCCCCTCAAACGTTGGAAAAGCGCTCACTCGACGCAGGGGGAGGGACGCCGAAACGAATCCACCCAGCACGGCGCAGGGGGAAGAACAGCAACAAGGGTGACGAACCTGCGGATTCGCGGGGCGGCAGGGCGCGCGTGGTAGAATGCGGCGTACACCAAGCGGTCGCAAGGCCGGGAAACGTAGCTCAAACGCACCAAGGATGGCCATGCCGCTGTTCTCCTCACGCCCCTCGCGCCAAACCGGCGCGCTCAACAATATCCCAACACCCCGCACCGATCTGGGCAACGCGCACATCGCGCCGCCACCCCCAGCCGGCTCCGCGGCGTCCTCGCTCCTCAAGCGCTACCGCCCGCTCGAAACCCGCGCCGCCGGCGGATTTGGCAGCGTAGAGATCTGCCTCGACGGGCGCCTCCAGCGCCGCGTGGCCATCAAGCGCATGCCGCTCGCCTCGCCGTACAACCGCACGTCCACCGAGACCACCGCGACCGCGCTTGCGGAGGCGCGCACGGCAAGCATGCTGCAACACCCCAACATCGTGCAGGTCATCGACTTCACCTACGACAGCGCCTATGCCTACCTGGTCATGGAGTACGTTGACGGCATGAGCCTCGAGGAGTTCCTCGCGCAGGTCGACGGCCACTCGCTCACCTACGATGAGGCCTCCTGCATCGCCGACGCGCTGGTGCAGGCGCTCGCCTTTGCCCACGAAAACGGCGTGCTGCACCTCGACATCAAGCCGGCCAACGTTCTCATCGACCGCAGCGGCCACGTCAAGCTCGCCGACTTTGGCATGGCAACGCTCGCGAGCGCGGCGGGCTTTGGCGGCGCGCGAGGGGGCACCATCGGCTACATGGCGCCCGAGCAGCTCAACGGCGAGATCGTGGACGAGCGCAGCGATGTGTTCTCGCTCGCCGCCGTGCTCTACGAGTCGCTATGCGCCACCGCCCCGTTCCGCGCGGGAACCCCCGCCGACTCGCTCAAGAACATCGAGAAGGGCGTCCTGTACCCCAGCGACCTGCTGCCCGATATCCCCGAGACCGCGGAACACGCGCTGCTGCGCGCCCTCTCCCCCAACGCCGACGACCGCATGATCGACGTGGGCGAGTTTGGCGACGGCTTTTTGCCGGGGCTCGGCAACCCGCGCGAGGGCCGCCGCAGCCTGGCGCGCGTCATCGCCCGCCTCACCTCGGACGAGGGGGAGCCGGACAGCGGCGAGGCCGAGGCGCAGGGTCGCGTATGGGAACTCGACCCCGCCGAGGGCTACCTGGGCAGCCGCACGGGAAGGGCGCGCGCCTACGCCCTGGGCGCCGTGAGCGGCCTTGCCGTCACGGCCGTCTCGTGGTCCCTGCTGGGCGACCTGCACGTGGGGAGCGCCCTGGCGCGCGGCGTGACCGCCATGGGCATTGGCGTTGGCGCCGCCCTCGCGCCGCAAATCGGCTCGGCGCTCGCCGTCGGGGGGTGGCTCATGCTCGTCCTCAACAACACGCCGCTGCTCTCGGCGCTGCCCGTCGCCATCCTGTCCTTTGCCATGTTCGCCGCATGGTGGCTCGTGTGGGGCCGCCTGCAACCGGCCGCCTCGGCCACCTTCGCCGCCGCGGCGGCGCTCGCCCTCGCATGCGGGGACGCGGCCCTCGCAGCCCCCGTGACAGCCGTGCTCGCCGCGTATTTCCTCGCGCCCGCGCACGCCGCCACCTCGACCGGCTGCGGCCTCGCGTTCGCCCAGTTGCTCCTCGCCGCGCACGCCGCGGGGGGCAACCTGCCCTTTGGCGCCACGCTCCAAGCGCTCCTCACCCCCTCGTTCCTGGTTCCCGCCGCCGGCTTTTCCGCCCTGGCCGCGGGGGCGAGCTGGGTCCTCGACCGCACCTGGGAGGCGCACCAAGACAGTCGGCCAACCGGCCTTCTCACCGCCCTGTACCTGCTGCTTCCCGTAGCTTCCGTGGCCCTACGCTATCTTGCGCAGCCTATGGAAATTGCCGCCGTGCCCGCCATCGAGGTCGCTGCGGCTGCAGGACTCGGGTGCCTATCCTCTATAATCGTTTGGATATGCATGTTTTCGCTCGGATATAGACGAGAAACCACGGAAGGTGATCGTTCGTGAACTTCCTGAATATCTTTGAGGACCGCATCGCCGGCATCTTCGGTGCGGCGCAGGCGCCGTTTTCCTTTAAGAAGCTCGCCAAGCAGGCGGCGCGCGAGATGGAGGACCAGACGCTGGTCATCAACGGCGTCGACACCGCGCCCGCCCTGTACACCGTCCTCATCGCCGCCGACGACGACCCCTTCCTGGCGCCTTTTTACCCGCAGCTGGCACGCGAGGTCGCCGAATTCGTCAAGGCGCAGGCGGAGAAGAAGCACTACCGCTTTGCGGGCGCGCCGCTCGTGCGCTTTATGATCGACCCGTCCCTCAAGGCGGGCAAGTTCTCCGTCTTTGCCGAGAACGTCGACGCCCCCACGCTCGCCCGCCTCTATGAGGAGGAGCGCGCGTTCCTGCACGGCGGAAAGCAGGCAGGCGCGCCCATGCCCGCGGCGGCACCGCAGCCCGCCGCCCCTGCCCCCGCGCAGCGCCCCGCGCCCTCGCCGCTCGCATCCGATGCCGGCCTCAACGCCCCCGCCCCGCAACCTGCCGTCATCGAGGGCTTCGACCCCTTTGCCCCGGCAGACCCGTTTGCGCCGCAGGCTCCCATCCCCGTGCCGCAGACAATGACGCGCGAGCAGCTCGCCGGCCTGGGCGGAGCCGCGGCGGCGACCGGGGCAGGAGCCGCCGTCGCGGGCGCCGCGGCGCACATGGCGTCGACCCGCACCAGCGCCCCCGCCCGGCCGCTCGCCCAGCTCGTGGACGTCGTCACCGGTGACACCTACGAGCTCACCAGCGCACGCGCCACGGTGGGCCGCGAGCGCTCCATGGCAGACGTCGTGCTGCGCGACCCCAACGTGAGCCGTCGCCATGCGCAGCTCACCTTTACCGGCAGCGACTGGTCCATCGAGGACCTCAACTCCACCAACGGCACGCTCGTGAACAACCGCCGCATCTCTCGGTGCCCGCTTCGCACCGGCGACCTGCTGACGTTCGGCCTGAGCACCTTCGAGTTTAGGGGCTAGCGCATGATCGACATCATCCTGTTCGCGGGGCGCATCGTCCTCGTCGTGCTCCTCTACATCTTCCTGTTCGCCGTCATGAAGACCGGCGTGGGCCTCGTGCGCGGCCAGCGCCGCGACTCCGCGATTTGGACCATCGACGTCGACAAGGGCCCGCGCGGCATCCGCGGCATCCACATGGACATCCTGGGGCCGGTCATCGTGGGCCGCTCCCCCAGCTCCGACATCTGCGTCAACGAGCCGTTCGTCTCGGCGAGCCACGCGCGTTTTTCGCTGCAGGGTCCCGCGCTCGTGATCGAGGACCTCAACTCGCTCAACGGCACGCTGGTGAACGGCCGCGCGCTGCAGGAGCCCGCCACGCTGCGCGAGGGCGATGAGGTGCAGATCGGCGACGTGGTCATGAAGGTGAATCGCCGATGACGATGGAGCGGGACAACGCATCCTTTTTAGAGGAGGGTCTTGCGAGCGCGCCCCAGGGAGCGCACGCCGAGCCCCCTCGGCACGCCGCGGCGCCGACCGCGCCCGCACATGCCGTCCCCGGATCGTTTGAGCCCGACCTCCATCCCGCAAGCCCATTCGTCGAGCCCCAAGGCGCCGCCGATGCAGACGCCCTGGCAGAGCTCGGAGGCGAGCCCACGGGCGCGGCCCTGGACGATGTCCCGGCAAAACCCGAGCGCGCACCCCAGGCGAGCCATTTTTCCGACCCCAGCGACGACTTTGCGGCGTCCGACCCCGAGAGCCTCGCCGAACTCGGCGGGAGCCCTCAGCCGGACCCCGCCGCCGCGGCAGCGGAATGGGCCGTGGCGGGCGATTCCCTCGACCTTGACAGCCCGCTCGACGAGCCGGACGACCTGCCGGGCATCGGCGAGCACGCCGCACGCGGAGAAGAATCCCTGCACGGCGTCCCGCCCTTCCTGGCAGACGCCGCAAGCGCCGGCGCCTCCCCCATCGACGTCCTCCCCGACCCCACCGCCCCCGCATCCCCAGAAGACACCGCCGAGATCGACATCACGGCGGTCGAGGCGCAGCTGAACGACCCGGGGTCGACCCAAAGCTTC
>SAMEA3387478__coassemble_3543_pt1 | contig 7528 bp, 5 predicted proteins | sample SAMEA3387478__metabat2_high_PE_032 | metagenome-assembled genome bin SAMEA3387478 (sample SAMEA3387478) | Felis catus | biome: Faeces | place: United Kingdom | collected 2012
CGGAACCGCGCTTCGACGGCGCCCCCGGAGACGGCTTCCCGCTCATCGGCGAGGTACTGCACGGCGACTACAACCTCATCGTGAACGATGAGATGCTCGATTCCTGCACGAATTACGAGTGCTACAAGGGGCTGTATTCGAGCTTCAACTCCATGAACATGTTCGAGATCGCCCATTCTCTGCACCGCCAGTTCGGCGGCGACCCGTGGTGCATCTACCGTGGCAAGCACCTGGTGAATTTCGCCGACAACCACGACGTCTCGCGCCTTGCGAGCATCCTCACCGATACGCGCCACCTTGCTCCGGCGTACGGTGTATTGTTCGGTATGCCGGGCATCCCGTGCCTGTATTACGGTAGCGAGTGGGGGCAACTCGGAGAGAAGGGCGCCGGCTACCTTGCGGACGTGGACCTGCGCCCCGCCATCAGCGCGCCCGCGGTCGAGGCGCTCGACGCCCCGGCCGTCGGGTGGGACGCAGGCACGGGCCCCAACGAGCTCACCGCGTTCATCAACCGTCTCAACCACGTGCGCCGCGAGTCGCGGGCGCTTTGCCACGGAGACTATCGCAACGTGGTTATCACCAACAAGCAGCTGCTGTTCGAGCGCGCCGTGGCGGCCGACGGGGGCCTGTCGGCCGAGCGCGTGCTCGTGGCGGTCAACGCGGATGACGCGCCGTTCGCGTTCAACGACGGCAACCTGCGAGGCGAGTTCGAGGTGCTCATCTCCTGCGCGGCGGGCGGAGCCGCCGCCTCCGAAGGCGGCACGGTCAATCTCGACGGTTCATTGGAGATCTCACCATTCTCCGTGATGTATCTACGCCGATAATGTGAGCGCACGCCATCCCCTGCCGCGCGCCCCGTCACCCCGTGCGCACGGGAGCGTTACCTATCCATCCGCCCCTTCACCATGGTGAGGGAGATCTTCTTGCGGGCGCGGTCCACGCCGGTGACCCACACGGTCACGGTGTCGCCGACGGCTACGACCTCGCTGGGATGCTTCACGAAGCGATCGGCCAGTTTGGAGATGTGGACCAGGCCATCCTGGTGCACGCCGATGTCCACGAACGCACCGAAGTCGACCACGTTGCGCACGGTACCCTTGAGTTCCATGCCCACCTCGAGGTCCTCGATGCTGCGCGCCGCCTGGGAGAACACGACCTCCGGGGCGTCGTCGCGCGGGTCGCGGCCGGGCTTTTCCAGCTCCGCCACGATATCGCGCAGTGTGGGCACACCGCATCCCAGCTCGGCGGCGATTGCGCCGAGGTTGCCGATCTTGGTGCCGATGCCCGGCACGCCGCCTGCCACCAAGGCGCTCGGCTCCACACCCGCACGGCGCAGGAGCTCACGTGCGATCTCGTAGCTCTCAGGGTGCACGCTCGTGGCGTCGAGCGGGTTCGAGCCGCCCGCGATGCGCATGAAGCCCGCCGCGTTGAGATACGCCTTGGGTCCGAGCTTGGGAACCTTCTTGAGCTGGCGGCGATCGGTGAACGCGCCGTTCTCCTCACGGTAGGCGACGATATTCTTGGCGACCGCCGGCGTGATGCCGGAGACGTACCCCAGCAGGCTCGCGCTCGCGGTGTTCACGTCGACGCCCACGCGGTTGACCACGTTCTCGACCACGTTGCCCAGCGCGCGGCCGAGCTCGCCCTGGTCGAGGTCGTGCTGGTACTGGCCAACGCCGATGGACTGGGGCGGGATCTTGACCAGTTCCGCCAACGGGTCCTGCAGGCGGCGGCCCAGGCTCATCGCGCCACGCGTGGTCACGTCGAGGTCGGGGTACTCCTCGCTCGCCAGCTTGGAGGCCGAGTACACCGACGCGCCCGCCTCGTTCACGATGGTGTAGCGCAGCTCGGGTGCGGACTCGGCGATGAACGCCGCCACAACCTCCTCGGTCTCGCGGCTCGCCGTGCCGTTGCCCACCACGATGGTGTTGATGCGATGCTTGCGCGTGAGGCGCAGCAGCTCGCGCTTGGTTCCCGCGACATCGCGTCGCGGGGGCGTGGGGTACAGGATGGTGTGGTCGAGGAGCTTGCCGTACTCGTCCAGCACGGCGACCTTGCAGCCCGCCCGGTAACCGGGGTCGAGCGCGATCACGCGGGCGCCGCGCACGGGACGCTGTTGCAGCAGGCCCTCGGTGTTCTTGGCGAAGACCTTGATGGCGTCCTCCTGCGCGCGCATGGTGAGGTCCACGCGCAGCTCGCGCTCGAGCGAGGGTGCCATGAGGCGCTTGTATCCGTCGGCGATGGCGGCGTCGAGCTCCCCCGCGAACGGCCCGCGACGACGCGGGTACCGGCGCTGCAGGCGCTCGGCCGCGGCCTCACCGTCCACGCGCACGCGCACGCGCAGCTTGCCCTCGCGCTCACCGCGGTTGATGGCGAGGATGCGGTGGTTGGGGATGGACCGGGCCGCCTCGGAGAACTCGTAATAGGGCTCGTATGCGGTCTTCTCGTCCGCATCGACGGCCTCCGACTCGATGGCGGCCGTCTTATGCGTGTACTCGCGCAGGTCCGCCGTGTTCTCGGGATCCTCCGCCACGAGCTCCGCCACGATGTCGCGCGCGCCGGCGAGCGCCGCCTCCGCCGTGGCGAAGCCGCCCTCGGCGTTGACGTAGCCCGCGGCAGCCGCGAGCGGACCCTCCCCCTGCACGGGCTGCATGAGAATGAGGTTCGCGAGCGGCTCGAGGCCTGCATCGCGCGCCTTCGACGCGCGGGTGGCCCGCTTCTTGCGGAAAGGCTTGTAGAGGTCCTCAACGCGCTGGAGCGTGGGCGCCTGCTCGATGCTCTCGCGGAGCTCGTCCGTGAGCTTGCCCTGGCCGTCGATCACCGCGATGACGTCGGACTTGCGCTGCTCGAGGTTGCGCAGGTAGGAAAGGCGGTCGTCGAGCGCACGCAGCGCGACGTCGTCCATGCCGCCCGTCGCCTCCTTGCGGTAGCGGGCGATGAAGGGGATCGTCGCGCCCTCATCGATGAGGGAAATGACCGCCTCGACGCGCGCGGCCGGCTGCCCCAGCTCGGCGGCGAGCGCGGACACGATGCGCTTGTGGCGCGCGGCGAGCTCCTCGGCAGAGGGCTCGGCGCGACGACCCGCCACCGGGGCGTCCGCCATATCGTCTGCCGTGAGCGAACCGGCCGATCCCAACGGCGTCGATGGAACGGGGCGCACCGCCGAGGCGGTCGCGGCCGCATACTCGGCCTTGGCCCTTTCCAGCTCTGCCGAGACCCCGGACTCGGCGAGCACATCTTTGCGCACACCACTGCCCTCCGGGCTCAGCGCAGCGACCATATTCATGATGGCGGCGACGTCGACGTTGTTCGTTTCAGCCATGCAGGCACTCTCCCATCAAAATCGGTTAGGCATTACATCCTACCCGACCGGACGGACGCCACATGCAATCACTACGCATCGCCCAGACAACGACGAGGTCGGCGTGCTCTCCCCTCCCGCACATCGCAGGATGGCAGATTGCATGTCAACGCGTACCATGCTCCCCAACCCCACTCTGTTATGCTGTGCCGGGATATCACTCGCTCGAAAGGTCTGTGCGGAATGCATCGCGTCCTGTTCGTCTGCAATGGCAACATCTGCCGTTCCACCATGGCGCAATTCGTGTTCGAGGAGCTCGTGCGGCGCGCGGGGCTCCAGGATGACTTCACCGTCGACTCTGCCGCCACCTCGCGCGAGGAGATCGGCAACCCGCCACATCGCGGCACCGTGGCGAAACTGCGCGAAGTCGGCATCCCCGTGGGATCCCATCGCGCGCACCAGGTGCGCCGTGCGGAGTATGGCGACTGGGACCACATCATCTATATGGACGCCGAGAATGCGCGCGGATTGCGCCGCATCTTTGGCGAAGACCCCGACGGCAAGATCACGCGCCTGCTCGATTGGACCGCGCGCCCTGGCGACGTGGCCGACCCGTGGTACACCGGCGACTTCGACGCCACGTACCGCGACGTCGTCGAGGGCTGCACGGCCCTCTTCGAACGCCTGACCGGGATCCGCGCGCCGGAGCTGCCGAACGCGGGCACGCGCTAGGGGCACCCCATGATCGGACTCGGCACCCTCATCAACACGGGCCTCATCCTCGCGGGCGGCATGGCGGGACTGCTCTTCGGCCGCTTCCTCACCCCGCGCATTCAAGATACCCTGCTCAAGGCCACCGCCGTCGCCATCCTGTTCGTCGGCCTTTCCGGAGCCCTCGCGGGCATGCTCTCCGTCTCGGACCGCAAGCTCACCACCGGCAACACCGCACTCGTGGTTGGATCGCTGGCCATCGGCTCCCTCGCTGGTGAGGCCATCGACCTCGAGCGACAGTTCGATCGCTTCGGCGAATGGCTCAAATATGCCACACGCAACAGCGGCGACTCGACGTTCGTCGACGCCTTCGTGACCGCTTCGCTCACCGTGGCGGTCGGCGCCATGGCGATCGTCGGGTCCATCCAGGACGGCCTCACTGGCGACTGGACCACCCTGGCCCTCAAGGGCGCCATCGACGCGCTGCTCATCTGCACTATGACGGCGTCCATGGGCAAGGGCTGCATCTTCTCCGCCATCCCCGTCTTCCTCCTGCAGGGCGGTACCACCGTGCTGGCCCGGCTCCTGCAGCCCCTCATGACGACGGCTGCCAGCGCGAACCTCTCCACCGTGGGGTCGATTCTCATCTTCTGCGTGGGCGTCAACCTCATCTGGGGTAAGACGTTCCGTGTCGCCAACATGCTGCCCGCCGTAATCGTGGCCATGGCCGCCGCGCTCCTCGTTTAGCCAGGGCTGGGTGCATTTACCGACCAGCCATATGCATCGAAACGAGTCGGCCTCCCCAAGCGTTTCGCCTTCGAAGCCGACTGCTTATGCAAGCCCCTTCGCGGCTTCGTAGAGCCGCAGCGCGGAGAGCGTCATGCCGTCGTCGATCTCGCCCGCGCGCACCATCGTGCGCAGCTCCTCATACGAAACCGCGCGCCACGAGAGCGTGCCCTCGTATCCAACCGAAGGGGCCACGTCGGCGACAGTGCAGTTGAACGCAACAACACGGTCGCCCGTAACGCCCGTATCGGCAACGAACGAGCCGAGCTCGGTGAAATCGCAAACCGTGCACGACAGCTCCTCCGTCACCTCCTTCCGGGCATTTTCATGCGCTTCGAGGCCGTCTTCGCCAAAACCGCGCGGGAACCCCCAGAAGGCGCCGCCCGCCGGCGGCCGCTCCTGCTGAAGCAGCACGATGCCGTCCTCGCTTTCGGGCACGACCACGACGCCCCTGCCCGACGCGCGCTGCACGAAGCGCTCGTAACGCAGCATCGCGCCATCGGACATCTGGATCAGATCGACGAGCAGGTAATGATAGTCGCTTGCATACAGGAGGCCGAGCGGCGCCTCATCGGTCGACGCCTCGCGCAGCCGTGCCTCGTCAACCACATACGAAAACCCCGCTTCAGGGGCAAACAGGTCCGCACGCTCGGCGACCAACCCCATGTAGCGATCTATGCAATCTCCCATGTCACCCTCCTTGCATCCTTGGCCAGCAGACAAGCACGGCCGCCTAAGCCTCAAATCCGCGGCAAGTGCCTCCGCTACCGCGCACGATATGCCTTGAACGTCCTCCACAGCTCGCGCAGGCCATGGTCGACCTCCACGCTGTCCCGAATGGAAAACGCGTTCGACACGCGGTCGAATACGATGGTCAAAACGATGACCTGCAGGACAAACTGACCCACTACGCCCATGTCGAACGCAGACGTGAGCGCGTCGCCGACGCCTCCCATCAACCACGACACCGTTGAGACCGCGACGGCGAGCAGCACGTCGCGCAAAAACGAAACCACCTCGAGGACCCAGCGGCGGCGAACGTGCCGCGACCACGCGCTCTCGAAGGCGAGTCCCGATGGAACGACCAAGGTCGCCCGGGCCTCCGGAGCGCCCGCGAGCTCGACGCCCCTCGTGAGGCGCACCAGCCCCGTCCAGCACAGGTCCCGTTCGACCTGCACCAGCTCCTTGCACTGGGAAAGCGTGGAGACCCGGTACGCATCGTCCTGCGCCGGGTGCACGGCGATGTAGCGCCGCAGCCGAGCAAGCGCCTCGTCGCCGTCGGGACCGCAGACCAGGCTCGGCTCCAGGCCGACCATGTTCAGCTCGACGGTAGCGTTGTACGCGATGTCGACGATGCACCGCGCCACATGCCTCACCCGCCCGCTCGAACACGGGGCGCCATCGATCGCGCGGTAGTAGCCCGTCCTCGTCGCAGACGCGTCCTCCGTCAGCGAGCGCACGAGCGCGCACGCATCCTCCAGCTCGGCGCCATCGTCCCTCGCCGCTGGAGAAGCGACGCCTCCGCCCGGCACCTCGATGGACGAGCCGGAGTTCTCACATGCCTCGACCAGGCGATTCACCACCTGGTCGAGGTGTGCGGCGGCAGACGGATCGCATCCATCCACGTAGCCCATGTCGCGCTCGACCACCGACAGGATCCTGATGAAGGAGACCGTCTGCTCGACCTGCTCCGCATCCAGGGGAAGCGGTAGCTTGCCATCGCCGCTGTAGAGCTGCCCGAACGAATGGAAGCGCTCGGGTTCATCGAAGACGATCGAATCGAAGAAGCAATCCATCAGCGCATCGTAGACGTCACGGACGAGGGCGTCGCCGCGCTCGTCCCCTGCCAGCTGCGCGGCCACGTTCTCGTAATTTAAAAACGGAAGGGAAGAGAAGCGGAAGTCGTCCTTCGCCACCGATTCCAACAGGTACTGCGTGATCGTACGGCATTCATGGGCAACGGGCAAACCGTCGGCGGGAGCGGGCCGCACCACACCCCTCGCGACATCACGGCCCTTGAACGCGGGACCCGCCGAGGGATAGCGCGCCATGACGATCTGCCCCTGCCGAATCAGAGACAGGATCTGCAGCGTCTTCTCGTCCAGCTCCTCGCCCACGGCATGTGCCCCGCGCTCGAACAAAAGGCTCATCATCACCGGCGAGGCGGCGAACTGATTCATGGAGATGACCACGACCCGTCCGCGTCGAACAGCGTCGAACAACGCCCGCTCCCCCAGCTCGACCTCCTGGGGCGCCTTCCGAACGCTATCGAGTTCATAGAGGTAGACCCGTGGAAGGTCGACCCGCTTCGTCGCTTCAGCCATGTGCGGCCACATCCCCTTCGAACGCCGTCCATACGCCGCGGGGCGCAGGCAACCCGCCCGCACCCCGCGGCTCTTTAAAACTCCACGTTGCCGAACTCGGACAGGACCAGGTCCTTGTTGTGGTCCGTCGCCCAGTCGATGTTCCACGGACTCGTGAACAGCAGCAGCTTGCCGCCGCGCATGTCCTCGACGCGCAAGGTGTCGCGCGTGAGGGAGAGCGCCGGGATGTCAATGGTGCCCGGTTCGTTCACGATCCAGCGGATGTCGGTGTAGGGCAGCGGCTGGCGGCGTACCTCGACGTGGTACTCGCTCTTGAGGCGCTGCTCGAGCACCTCGAACTGCAGGGTGCCAACCACGCCCACGATGACCGACTCCATACCGGCGCCGAGCTCGCGGAAAATCTGGA
>SAMEA3387478__coassemble_3827_pt1 | contig 6718 bp, 4 predicted proteins | sample SAMEA3387478__metabat2_high_PE_032 | metagenome-assembled genome bin SAMEA3387478 (sample SAMEA3387478) | Felis catus | biome: Faeces | place: United Kingdom | collected 2012
AGGTGACGCTCTGCGAGGCCGACCCTGTGATCGCCGTGCTGTTGGAAGACGCGTTGACGCGCGCCGCCGCACATGGGGCTCTCGGCCCAATCGTCGCCCGCATGAGGCTGGTCGCGGGCGACAGCCGCGTCGCGCTCTGCGCGCTCGGCGCTGAACCGGAAGCGCGGCCCGATGTGGTCTACCTCGACCCCATGTTCCCTGGCCGCACGAAGAGCGCGGCGGTGAAGAAGAAGTTCCAGCTCATTCACGGGCTCGAATGCCCGACCGACCCGATGGACGAGGAATCCCTATTGGACGCCGCCCTGTCAGCCCGCCCGCGCAAGATCGTGATCAAGCGCCCGGTGAAGGGCCCGCATCTCGCCGGGGCCAAGCCGAGCCACAGCATCGCCGGCAAGGCCGTCCGCTACGACTGCATCGTTCCGCCGCGCTGAGCAATTGGGGGCGGGTGCGGATCGCGCACCCCATCTTCCATGAATAATTGGCTGCGGTGGCACATCGCGCGCCTCACGCCCCCTTATGGAAGGCGTAGAATTGTCCATCGATGTTGATTCGATGGGAGCGTGAGCGGAATGACTGCGGGGCTTGTTCTTGAGGGCGGCGGGATGCGCGGCCTGTACACGGCCGGCGTGCTCGACGTGTTCATGGAACATGGCATCGAGTTCGACCATGCCGTGGGCGTCTCCGCGGGCGCCGCATTCGGCGTGAACATCAAGTCGAGGCAAATCGGGCGCGCGATCCGCTACAACAAGCGCTTTTGCGCCGATCCGCGTTACGCGGGCCTCAAGACGCTCGTCCGGACCGGTGACCTCTATAGCATCGACTTCGCATATCGAACGGTGCCCCTCGAACTTGACCCCTTCGATACGGATGAGCTGCAGCGCAACCCCATGCGCTTCACTGCTGTCTGCACGGACATCGAGACGGGTGAGCCCATATATCACGACATCGAGCGCGGCGACGAGGAAGACCTCGACTGGATCCGCGCCTCCGCGTCCGTGCCGATGCTGGCGCGCCCCGTCGAGCTTGGGGGCCGAAAGTTGCTCGACGGGGGCATCGCCGACTCGATCCCGGCCGCATGGATGATGGCGCATGGGTACGATCGCAACGTCATCGTCCTCACGCAACCGGCTGGCTTCGTCAAAGAACCGAACGGGCTCATGCCGCTGCTGCGCTTGACGCTGCGCAGGTACCCCAAGCTCGTTGAGTTGCTGGCCAACCGCCATGAGCGCTACAACGCCCAGCTCGAGGAGGTCGCCCGCCTCGAGCGCGATGGGAAGGCGTTCGTCATCCGCCCGAGCGAGTCGGTCAAGGCTCCGATCGCGGTGAAGGACCCCGAGATTCTGGAGCGAATCTACCAAGTAGGCCGCCGCGACGGTGAGGCGCGCGTTGCGGATGTGGAGCGCTATCTGGCATAGCCGACGGCACCCGCGTATCGCTGCGCGACATCTCTGTGTGCTCAACTTGTGCTCAACTAAGCGACGTCTTCCGTGCGTGTAATGTCGAAATTGAAGCGTTATCATCGCGTTTTTTTCGACATTGTACGCACGATGCTTTGAACGGGCGGTGGTATCTGGCTCCGCTTTGCCTAGCGCGGCGCCGGTTGATTTGAGTCATGGTCTCAGGCGGATGCGAAAGGTGTGTGCCACCAAAAGCGCACGATTGAAACGGCTCCGCGGCGCGTACACTGGTGCACGGCGGCATTCGAGGCTCAGATGGAGCGTGCCGCATGAGACGCCGGAAGGCGTGGAGATGGTGCCCAGGCGGAAATAGAGGTCGCCGGCACCGGGGCGAGGCCCCCAATGAACGCGTCCGAGGACGCAGAAGGAGGACGAAATGTCCGAGTACATCGAGAACGAGAACGAGATCAAGGACGAGGCCGCCGTGGCTTCTGAGCTCATGAATCCCATGGATGAGGCCAAAGCGCTGCACGCTAAGTATGCTGTCGAGGCCGAGGACGTCGTCGAGGAGACCGCCGAGGAGGCTTCCGAGGAGGCCGCTGAGGAGCCCAGCCTGGACGACCAGCTTTTCGATAAGGTGCAGCGCGCCGCTCGCCTGCTCCGCAACCGCAAGTTCGCCATGGGCCGCGAGGCTGAGGCCGACGCCGCCCGCGCCAGCGAGCTCATGCGTGCCCTCAAGCTCCTCGAGCTCAAGCCCCAGATGGAGCAGAAGGAGATGTCCGACCTGCTCGGCATGCGTCTTCGCGAACTCGACGGCATCCTGCGCGAGGCTGAGGAAGTCGGCGCCGTGACCCGCATCATGCCCGAGGAGGAGGACATGCGTGCCGTCCTCGTCTCCGCCAACGAGAACGCCGAGGAGCTCGCCGCTTCCATCGGCGGCAAGCGCAAGAAGCTCGTCCCGCAGCTGTCCCAGCTGGACGCCGAGGACATCGTCGCGCTCATGGACAAGCTCATCGATCCGCTGACCGAGATGGGCCTGGACAACGATGATCGCGGTGGCCGTGGCGGCGACCGCGGTGGCCGCGGTGGCTTTGGCGGCCGTGGTGGCGACCGTGGCCCGCGCAAGGACTTCGGCGGCCGTGGCGGCGACCGCGGCGGCCGCGGTGGCTTTGGCGATCGCGGTGGCGACCGTGGCCCGCGCCGCGATTTCGGCGACCGCGGCCCGCGCAAGGACTTCGGCGACCGCGGCCCTCGTCGCGATTTCGGCGATCGTGACCGTGGCGGCCGTGGTGGCCGTGGTGGCCGTGGCGGCGGCTTTGGTGGCCGTGACGACCGCGGTGGCCGTGGCGGTTACGGTGACCGCGGCGGCCGTGGCAACTACGGCGACCGTGGTGGCCGTCGCTACTAAAGCGGTCTTTGGGGCTGCGCGTTTCGTCGCATTCGACGCAGACGGCAGCGCAGCCGGCGCAGATGACAACGCACACGTCGGGGCGCACGGGAGGAGAGTCTCCCGTGCGCCCCTTTTTTATTGCCAGGTTTTGCCGTTGCGGCTCTTGGTGTGTACCGAGTTCGCACTGGGCTCGTCCGCATGCGCCTGGGCAATTGTTCAGGATATGAACGGTCGGAGGCTGTGAACGATTTGCACGGCACGAATGACAGGTTATGAACGAACCGTTCATAACCTCCATTTCTGTATATGTATCTACCTGCGGGAATGTACGGTTATAAAAATGCGGCAAGCGAAAAGCGTTCATAACCTGCAATTTGCGCACGGCCCGTACGCCACGTGCATGCGCACGTCAAGTGCATGCGTACGGCCCGCACGTCGCGTGCAACCCGCGGGACCGTATAGCTTGCAAGCCGCCCACAGCCCGCCAGCGGTCGGCACTGGTACGTTCGGGGTGTATTCGTTGGATGCGGGATTGTCTGTACGAAGTGAAAATTGAACTATCTGCTCTACAAATTGAACTTCAGTGGTAGACTCTTGCGAAATTGAACTCGTAGTTCAATTTCGTGATTGGAGTGGACGTGGCCGAGGACACGCGCGTAAAGAACGCATCGTTGGTAACGGCAGAGGTTTTTGCCGCGAGCCTGCGTCACGCTATGGATAAGCGTGGCTTCAAGCAGGCCGATCTTATTCGCATGGCTGCAGATCGCGGGTCGAAGCTCGGTAAGAGCCAGGTGAGTCAGTACGTGAGCGGCAAGACGCTCCCGCGTCGCGCAGTGGTGCAGCTGCTCGCGGATATCCTTGAAATTGAACCTTTTGAGTTGACGGGGGAGAACCGGGCGGCTGAGTACGAGGCCACGCTCGCGCCCGCTACGCCCATGCCCGCCCCCGCCACGGCCGATGGCGCCGTCACGTCCGCCCCTGCCGCCCCCGCGCCCGCCACGGCCGACGGCGCCGTTGCCCCTGCCGCGCCCGCTTTCACCCCTTCCAGTCCCGCTACGCCCGCCCCTCCCGAGCGAGCCGAGGCGCGGCCTGCCGCCGCCTTCCCGGAGTCCCGCTCCCGCATCGACGACCCGAATACCAGCTCGCACCCTGAAGGAAATACCATGTCTGATACCATTCGCACCTTTAAGAAGTCTTCCAAGCTCGACAACGTCCTCTACGACGTCCGTGGTCCCGTGGTCGACGAGGCCGCGCGTCTCGAATCCGAGGGCGCTCACATTCTCAAACTCAACATTGGCAACCCTGCACCGTTTGGCTTTCGCACTCCTGTCGAGGTCATCCAGGATATGCGCGAACAGCTTCCCGACTGCGAGGGCTACTCCGACAGCCGCGGTTTGTTCTCCGCACGCAAAGCGATTATGCAGTACGCGCAGCTCAAGGGCCTGCCCAACGTGAGCATGGACGGCATTTACACGGGCAATGGCGTGTCCGAGCTCATCAACCTGTGCATGCAGGCCCTGCTCGACACCGGCGACGAGATCCTCATCCCCGCGCCCGACTATCCGCTGTGGACCGCATGCGCCACGCTCGCCGGCGGCACGCCCGTGCATTATCTTTGCGATGAGCAGGCAGATTGGAACCCCGACCTCGCCGACATGGAGTCCAAGATCACGCCGCGTACCAAGGCGCTCGTCATCATCAACCCCAACAACCCCACGGGTGCGGTCTATTCCAAGGACGTCCTCGAGGGGATCGTCGAGATTGCACGCAGGCACCAGCTCATGATCTTTGCGGACGAGATCTACGACCGCCTGTGCATGGACGAGGCCGAGCACATCTCCATTGCGAGCCTGGCGCCCGACCTGTTCTGCGTCACCTTCTCCGGTCTTTCCAAGAGCCATATGATCGCGGGCTACCGCATCGGCTGGATGATCGTGTCGGGCAACAAGCGCCTGGGCAGCGACTTCATGCTCGGCGTGAACATGCTCTCTAACATGCGCCTGTGTTCCAATGTGCCGGCGCAGTCCATCGTGCAAACCGCGCTGGGCGGGCACCAGTCTGTCAAGGATTACGTGGCGCCCGGCGGCCGCGTGTACGAGCAGCGCAACTACGTGTACGAGGCGCTGAACGCGATCGACGGCATTACGGCGGTCAAGCCCAAGGCGGCGTTCTACATCTTCCCGAAGATGGACGTGAAGAAGTTCAACATTCACGACGACGAGCAGTTCGCCCTCGACCTGCTGCACCAGAAGGGCATTCTCATCACCCGCGGCGGTGGCTTCAACTGGCCCGAGCCTGATCACTTCCGCATCGTGTATCTCCCGCGCATGGGTGTGCTGCGCGAGGCCATGACCGATTTGGCGGAGTTCTTCGAGACGTATCGCCAGGCGTAGGGGCGCTGGCGGCCTCCTTGAAGCATGTCGCTGCGGTAACGGATGTTGGTTGCCGAGGCGGACGTCGTCGGGATATGGCATCGATTGCCCATGAGGGCATTGGCCATGTTCGCCGGCGGCGGCATCCATAGCGCAAGGAAGCTTGAGGGTCATGGTGCAAGGAGAGCTTTAGGGTATTTGAATTGCGGCTTCGGCTGTGTTTGCGGGTGTGCCGCTCGGTAAGGCCTGAGCCGCGGGACAAGGGGACATCAGATGAAAATTACCGTGGTCGCGGTGGGTAAGCTCAAGGAGCGATTCTGGGCGGACGCCTGCGCGGAGTACGTAAAGCGCCTGGGTGCGTATGCGACCGTCAAGATGGTCGAGGTCGCGGATCGCGACCCGGCGAAGTCCGGCGGCGAGGAGACGGGCCGAGAGTTCGAGGGCAAGGGCATCCTGGCAGCAATCCCCGAGCGCTCACATGTGGTGCTGCTCGATATCGGGGGCAAGGAGCGTTCGAGCGAGGAGATCGCGGCGCATCTGGACGACCTCATGCTGCGCGGGGAAAGCTCGATCACGTTCGTGATTGGCGGGTCGTGCGGGGTCTCGCCCGAGGTGCGCGCCCGCGCCGACGAGCGGCTCTCGTTCGGGCGGATCACGTTGCCGCACAACTTGGCGCGCGTGGTGCTGCTTGAGCAGGTGTACCGCGCCTTCAAGATCATGCGCGGCGAGCCGTATCACAAGTAGCGCTCGTCGATGCGGTGCTCGCAAACGGCGGTGCCCGCACGCAGTAGCGCTCGCATGTGGCGTCGGCCGCAAACGGTAGTGCCTGTGAGCGGCAGCGGCTGCAAACGGCTGCGCCCGCACACGGCGGTGCCTGCACAAGGCTGCGTCTGCATGCGGCGGCGCCCACATAAGGCGGCGTCCGCGTGTGCAGCCCTAAAGAAAAAGCGCCGGCCTCCGAGGAGGCCGGCGCTTGCCGTATACGCTGTGCGCGAGGCTAAACCGGGGGATTAGCCGAAGTAGCGCTGGAGCAGGCCGGCGAAGGCCTTGCCGTGACGGGCCTCGTCGCGAGCCATCTCGTGCACGGTGTCGTGGATGGCGTCCAGGCCGGCGGCCTTGGCGCGCTTGGCCAGATCGAACTTGCCGGCGGTGGCGCCGTTCTCGGCCTCAACGCGCATCTCGAGGTTCTTCTTGGTGGAGGTGGTCACGACCTCGCCCAGGAGTTCGGCGAACTTGGAAGCGTGCTCGGCCTCCTCGTAAGCGGCCTTCTCCCAGTAGAGACCGATCTCCGGGTAGCCCTCGCGGTGGGCAACGCGGGCCATGGCCAGGTACATACCGACCTCAGAGCACTCGCCCTCGAAGTTGGCGCGCAGGTCGGCGATGATGTCCTCGGAGACGCCCTCCTCGTGAGCAACGCCCACGATGTGCTCGGCGGCCCAGGTCATCTTGCCCTCCTCGACCTTGGTGAAGCGGTCGCCGGAGACGCCGCACTGGGGGCACTTGAAATCGGCGGGCAGCTCCTCGCCGTCGAACTCCTCAACGTAACCGCAAACGGGGCA
>SAMEA3387478__coassemble_4434_pt1 | contig 5597 bp, 3 predicted proteins | sample SAMEA3387478__metabat2_high_PE_032 | metagenome-assembled genome bin SAMEA3387478 (sample SAMEA3387478) | Felis catus | biome: Faeces | place: United Kingdom | collected 2012
GGGTCATCTGAATCGGATTCGACATATTGGAGCAGGTTGAAACATAGTGATACTTTGTGCCCGTTCTAGAAACCCACACGGTTCTTGAAGGATTTGCTGCAAAAGCTGAAGTGGGCAGCAACAGCGCAATTGTTAAAGCAAACATGCTCAAAAACAAGTGACGCCTACTTACATTCATCTTGGTCTCCATTCAGTATTGTGAATAAACCGTGATGTAAGTATAACCTTAATCACGAAGCATTTTTAAACCACCCGCAATGCGCGTCAATCACCCCGTTCGCGACCAGAAAAACAACCTTCTGTCCAAATAATCGTCCTTTCTCAGGCTATGACTCCTGTAACTTTTCGGACAACTCGCTCCATTTGCTGCACTCAAGACGCAGAAGGGGTGACGTGAGATCGCCATAGAACCACTGCGCAACATTCTTCACGGTTGACTTCCCAAGACCATGCTCGCGCTGCAGCATGGTGACGGGCACGCCGTTGGCGCGCCGCTCGGTGGGGTAACCCCCACTCTGCAACTCAGCCCCATAACGCAAAACCCTATAGAGGAGGCAGAACATTTTCTGCCCAATCGCAGAGGTTCACTTCCTTTTTACGACAGGTTTCATTGGACGCCTTGAGTTCAGGGGAGCCGACGCGTTTTTTGATATATCGAGAAAAGGTTTCGTTTTGCAAGCTGCGTTCAATGAACAATGAGAGCCCACTCCGAGGCAGACGTAAACTTTTGCAGCCAGCGTGTTTGTGTCTGCACGAAGAGAGTCAACCAGTGCTCGCATAGTCAACTAAGGCAATTCAAAACCAGAGGAACAAACCCCCAGCCGCGAAAAGCAGCTCAGAGGCTATCCGACGAGCTGAATCATGTGTAATAGCCAATCCATTGGAGTAGCGTTTCCTCGGCGGCAAAAGGAAACAACGAGGATCGAAATAATCATCAAACTACATGCCGCTCTGAATGAGTTTCGCCATCCGACTCGCTCATGCTCGCAAACAACGAACTCCTCGCCAATTGCCCAAAACGCCTCGGCAAGAAGTAACATAAATAAAGGAATAGCAGCCAATCCCCTTGTCATTGTGGACAGAATATCGAGGTCATCTGCGCCTTGAGACAACGCACCGGTATCAATTAATAACTGCTTCGGGGTTTTAACATACACAAATACCACCAAAACCACAAGCGGAATAAACAATATGACAGTCCTAGTGAGACCCTCCCGATTTGGCTTAACCAAACTGCATACCCCCCTCTAATTAACAAATGACGAATAGCGGCTCGCCTCCATCCATGCGGAACCTCCTCTTATGCCTGCGCACTAAGGGCCGCCACGCGCTTGCCGGAGCACGCTATCCCCCACCGGACGCGACCGTACGCCAACTCGGGCAAAGGACCGGCATCGTAGCGCTTCTCGACAATCTGTCCCAAAGCTCGCTGCGCAAGCTCCTCAAGCTCTTCCGCGCTCGCGTCCTTGCGATACTTCAACTCGACGGTGACCAAAGGGCGCCTGCCGTCGAAGAACAGCGTATGCTCGGGTACGAGCTGGATATCGGGCCTACCGTCACCAGCCTCACGGTTGGACACGGGATCGCCGAACCCTTTAATGCCAAAACACAGACCGAGCACGAGCATATGAATGGAATTCTCCGACGTTATATCAAAATAGCTGGCAGATCCATCGAGCATCTTCGAGAGCTCACGCCGCATCACCTCGGCCTCGCCAGTCGCCAGTGCCTCGTGAAAGGCATCAAGGTCGTTCGACTCACCGGCGGCTCCTGCAAAGCGCTCCACGATCTCCGTACGATACAGCTCGGCAACCTCGGCGTTGGGAATGCGTAGGCGGCGGCGCACACGCGTATTATTGGGCAGAGCGGTATCCTCGGTTGTGAGGTAGCCAGCCAGGTAAAGCATGCTCCACAAGGCATCTGATCGAATGCCGATATCCGGGAACACAATTCCCAAATCAAGTGGGGCCTCAACAGTGCCGCAAGGCTCCATCAGCGTGTAAATCTTGCCCAGGGTATCCTCGTCCGCCTGACGCACGAGACTCGCGACAACCGCATTGCCCGAGGTATTCCCCCAATACACATCGGGGGCACAGCCAAAATTAAAATAATTAAGGGCGCTCCACGGATTGAACACGTCAACATTTCCAAAGCGGTAGCCGTCATACCAGCGTCGCGCCTCGTCCATGCAGTCGGCGTACTCAAAATACGAGGCGAGCGCGGACATCTCGGCGTCGGTAAAGCCGAAGCGCTCGTCGGACACCGTGGAAAGCGCGGTTGAAACCGTAACGTTGTTCAGATCGGAGAAGATCGACTCCTTCGTGACCCGCTGCACCCCCGTGAGGCAGGCGAACGCGAGAACCTCTCCCCCGTCCTTGAGGGGGCCGGTGAGCAGTCGCTTGAGGAAGGTGACGACCTCGCGGTAGTAACCGCCATCGGGAGCGGAATAGCCCGCCATGACGGGCGCGTCGTATTCGTCGATCAGCAGGACGACGGGCCGGTGGTGATAGGCGCGCAGAAGGCGAGCGAGAAACAGCACGGAACCCGCATAGTCCGATTCCGAAGCAGACCCGGAAAGGATGTCGCGCGCGGCGTCCTTCTCGTGAGAACCTATATTATTGGAATCGAGTAGGTACGAATGACGCGCAAACTCGGCAGTGAGCATGTCCTTGAGCGCGCCATACGTCTGCCCCCAAGTGTCGCCCTTGGCCGTGCGCATGCTCAGGTAGATAACCGGGTACGCAGCGAAATGCTCGCGATACGAGCCGTCGCCGAGCTCCCAGACCTCCGTTCCCTCGAACAGGGACGGGTCCGCCGCGCCCGCGGGCGGCGCCTCGAAGAACGCCTTCATCATGGTCATGTTGAGCGTCTTGCCGAAGCGCCTCGGGCGGCAGAACAGCGTGGCCTTGTAGCCCGAATCGAGGACGTCGGCGATGAGCGCGGTCTTGTCCACGAGGACCGAGGCCGCGGCGACCGAGGTGAACCCGTCGTCGCCGATGGGGAGGCGTCTGCGGCCCGTGCGGTCGATGATGCGCGCGCCGGGCGCCGTCCATATGCCATCGCCATGTTCTCGCAGCTCCACCGTCATGACCGCACCGCATTTCCCTCGATTGCCCGTGTCACTCATGGTACCAATGGTAACATTCACCGTCCCCGTCACCCATTCGGAAACGCCCGCCGATTGAACCGGGAGATTACAGAACGAATTGGCAACCGGGACAATCGAGCCGGCCTTCCGATCCCGCGCCATACGGCGATAGCGACGTCATCTCTTCCATGCAAAGCGCGCCGCCGGCACAGCCCGATGGGTGTGCTGGCGGCAGTAATCCATATTCGTCCCTCACGGAGACAAACCTCGCGCGCCCCAGGGCAACTAAGCGCCCTCCGCCTCTTACGGAGGTAAGCGGCACCCGCTCCTTCCAAAGACGAACTTCGCCTACCCCTTGCGACGAGCGGGACTCGTTCCTTACGAGGGCGGGCTTCGCTTACCTCCTGCGACGAGCGGGACTCGGCCACTCGTCGTAAGGAGAAATCGCGCCTAGTCCTCGCGGCGGCGATGGAAGCCCAGGCCAGTGAAGAGTGCGGCGACGCCCGCCGTAAAGGCGGCGGCCACCTGCGCGAACGCGCTGTCACCCGTCTGAGCCAGCGTCTCCTTGCCCGCATCATCGGGCTTGGAAGAGGGCTTCTTCGCAGGCGTACTGGGCTTATCGGAAGGCTTTTGCGTCGCACCGCCGTCGGACCCGTCGTTCTTCTGCCACTTGGCGCCCACGAGCACGTCGTGCGTCACCGGCGCCTCCGGATCGAACTGATCGCCCCAGGTCTGCGTCGCCTCATCGAACAGGAACCAACCCAAGAACGTGTAGCCCTCGTAGCTAGGATCGGCGGGGATGTCGTCGGGCGAGATCACGCCGCCCTTTTCCAGACGCACCGACACCTGATCGTCCTTGGGGTCGATGCAGTCGTCGAACGTCACGGTCACCGCCTCGAGCTTTTCCACAACAAGGTCATCGGCGTGCTCGACCTTCTTCGTCCCCTCGGCGTCCCAGTAGAGCTCACCGCACACCGTGCACCGGTAATGGGCCTCGACGCCCTCCTTGTCGATGGTCGGGGCGACCGCGACGACCTGCTCGAGCTTGTGGCCGAGCGCCGGGATGGCGAGCGCGTCCTCGTCGGCCGGCTGCTCGCCCTCGGCGTCGAGGAAGAGCTCGCCGCAGGTGACGCAGGCGTAGTGCGCCCGCACGCCGGGCTCCTCGCACGTCGCGGGTACCTCGGCGACGGCCTCGAGCTTGTGGCCGAGCGCGGGGGCGACGGTGTCCGCCTGAGACATCTCAACGGTGCACGCCTCGTCAGCGAACAGCTTGCCGCACGTGCCGCACGCCCAGTGCTCGATGACGCCCTGCTCGGTGCACGTCGCATCCTGCGCCGACACGTGCGTCGCCGCATGCCCGGTCGCGGGGATCGCCTCGGTCTTGATGACCTCGCCGCAGGTGGCGCAGCGCAGCTCCTTCTCGCCCGGCTCGGTGCAGGCGGCCTGCTTTGTGACGACCCACTCGCCGTCCTCGTGCCCCTTCGCGGCGATCTCTCGCGTCTCCAGCACCTCGCCGCAGACCTCGCAGACGCGCTGCTCGCTGCCGGCCTCGGTGCACGTGGGTTCCTTCACGGTCTGCCACGTCCCGGAATCGTGATCGGTGACCGTCAGCTTGTAGCTGGCCTCGGCCGCCTCGTGGGTATTCGTCTCGGCGATCTTCGCGGTAATGACCGCCTCGCCGACGCCCTTGATGGCGACCTCGCCGGTCGCGGGGTCGACGGTCGCGACGTCCTCGTTGTCACTGGCGTAGACCGCCGCGCCAAGCGCGCGAACCTGGATGGTCAGCCCGTTGGTGAACGTGCCGCCGATCTCGTTGGCGTGCCTTTCGACCTCGCCATGGGCAAACGCCAGCATGACGTCGTGCTTCTCGAACGCGAGTGTGATGGAGTTCGAGGTGGCCGCCGCGGACTCGTTCTTCCCGTCGTGCGCCACGACTTCGACCGTATACTCGCCGTCATTGGTGACCTCGAGCGTCTTTTCCGTAGCGCCCTCGATCTTCTTGCGACCCTTGTACCACAGGTAGGTATACATAGAACTTTGCAACCCCCCCCCGCAAGGAAAAATCGGTATTCGAGTGAGCGGTTTTCCAACGTATGAACGCCTTGAAACGTTGGAAAACCGCTCACTCGCGTCAGGTCTGCTGAGGAGGGAGAGAAGGTGACGCGCGTGACAGCCGGACTCACTCTGCACATGAAAAAGGTCCCGAGCGGAGCCACTCCACTCGGGACCGATATCGCAGCCCCCCACCTCAAATTAGGGACTGTCCCTAATTTGAGGTGTGAGGTGTTAGCGCTTGCGGCGCGTGAGCCAGGCGCCGACGGCCACCAGGACGGCGCCTGCGGCGGCTATCCCGGCCACCATCACCAGCGAGCTGTCGCCCGTTGCGGGCAACTTACCGGCGCTCGATCCGCCGGGGGCCTGGGGTTTGCCAGTCGTACCGGGGTCTTGCGGCCCATCAGGCAATTCGGGGTCGTTCGGGTCCTCCGGCTTGTCCGGCTTATCCGGATTG
>SAMEA3387478__coassemble_11155_pt1 | contig 2295 bp, 3 predicted proteins | sample SAMEA3387478__metabat2_high_PE_032 | metagenome-assembled genome bin SAMEA3387478 (sample SAMEA3387478) | Felis catus | biome: Faeces | place: United Kingdom | collected 2012
ACAACACCGTGATGGTGCACATCCGCCACCTGCGCGAGAAGCTGGGCGACGACGCACAGAGCCCGCGCTTCATCAAGAACATCTGGGGCGTCGGGTACACCATCGAGAAGTAGCAGGTAAAAGGCTGTATTTTGCCTTCTGTCGACTAGGGTGTTGCACCGAAAACGGATGGCGCGCGCAGTTCGGTATGGTTTATAGGTTTGCTAGCGTATGCGGGATTTGCTTCGATTCGCCTCCTTCACAGCGTAAAGTCGTTGTCGGAGATGCAGGGCGGCCGCACATCCAAAAGCGACCGCACGTTCAAAACTTCCGTAAATGTGGGAACCATCACATTTTGCCCTGGGTAAAACGTGACAAGGGACTGCGGACGTTTTCCTGTACATCCTACACCGGGTAGCCGAGAGACAGCCGGTACTCGTTCGGCGTCAGCCAGCCCAGCCTCTGCGAGATGCGCCCCGACCGGAACCACTCCATCCAGCGGTCCAGCTCGTCCATGAACTCCCCGACCGTGGTGCCGCTCCAGTCGCGGGGGTAGTAGAACTCCTGCTTGAGCAGGCCGAAGAAGCCCTCCGCCCGCGCGTTGTCGCGGCTCATGCCCTTGCGGGACATGCTGCGCCGGAGGCCGTGGGACTCGCACCTCTCGATCCACGACGCCGTCCGGTAGTGCACGCCCCTGTCGTTGTGCACGGCGGGGGCCTCGCCCGGCGAGAGCGTCGCGCACGCAGAATCGAGGCTCGAGTCCGCGAGCTCCGAGGTGGGGCGCAGGCCCCTCGACCAGCCGACCGGCCTGCCGTCGAAACAGTCGATCACCGGGCTCAGGTAGACCTTGGCGCCGCTCGGGTGCGCCATCTCGGTGATGTCGGTGACCCACAGCTCGTTGGGGCGCCGCGCGCGGAAGTCGTGGGTGCCGTCCTCGCGCGGCGGCAGGTCGGGAGGGGCGGGGGACGCCTCGCCGGCGTAGCTGCTCCAGCGCCTGCGGCGCCGCCGTCGGGCGGAGGGCCCCGCCTCCCGCATCAGCCTGCGCGCGACCTTCTCCGAGACGCGGGCGCCGCCGCGCCGCAGCTGCGCCCGGACGGTGTGTTTTGTCAACTCGACGTGAGCAGAATGGTCATCAATTTCTGAGCAGATTGCTCACGCCCCTTGACCACGATTTCTGAGCGCCTGGCCTACTGCATGAGGGCATGCCTCACCCGGTAGGACTCGCCCTTGAACTGGAGCAGCCTCCCGTGGTGCACGACGCGGTCTATCACCGCGGCCGCCATCTGGTCGTCGCCGAAGACGGCACCCCACCTTGAGAACTCGAGGTTGGTGGTGAAGAGGACTGACTTGCGCTCATATGCCTCCGAGACCACCTGGAACAGCAGCCTCGCCCCGTCGGCGTCGAGCGGCAGGAACCCCAGCTCGTCTATGACCAGGAGCTCCGCCTTCCCGATCTGGGAGAGCTCCCGGTCGAGCCTGCCATCGTCGCGCGCACGCCTGATGTGCATCACGAGCGAGGAGGCCGTGAAGAAGCGCGCCGGCCTGGCCTGCTGGCAGCAGAGCGTGCAGAGAGCCTCCGCCATGTGCGTCTTGCCGGTCCCCTCGACGCCCATGAGCACCAGGTCCTCATGGGCGTCGAGGGAGGAGAGCGACAGCAGCTCGTCCCTGCCGAAGCCCTCGGGCCATGATATCTGGCCCCATTCGTAGCCGTCGAATGTCTTGGGCTGCGGCAGCGCGCATCTCCTGAGCAGGCTGGCGCGCTTCGAGGCGTCTCTGCTGCGGCATTCCGCCTCGAGGTACTCCGCGAGGTACTCGACCTGCCTCGGGGTGCCCCTCCTCGCCCATTTCTGCAGCACCGCCGTGGTGAGCGAGCACCGCCTGCCCGCGGCGACGACCCTCTCGGCGATCCCCTCGGCCGCCGCCATCCTAGAGCGCCTCCCTCGTGATGAAGCCGTCGTAGATGGCCAGGTCGGGGCCTGCCCCACCCGACAGGCGCCCTTGGGCGATGCGCCTGGCGAGCATGTCGCAGGACGCCTCGTCGGGGATCCTGCCGCCCCCGAAGATGCGCTCTTCCGCCTCGCAGGCGGCGGCGAAGCCGGATGCCTCCGCGGCCCTGCCGAGAACGCGCAGGGCCTTCCTCCTGCCGGCACCGTCCAGCCGGTCGATGGCATCCACCAGGGCGTCCGGCATGTCCTCCCGGATGGTGGACTCGCCGAAGGCGCGCGGGCGGGCGATGAGGGCGGGTATGAGCGAGGCAGGGTTGAATCACCCCCGTTTCCGTTGACACTCGTACTTCCGTTTCGGCATGATGTGCCA